>Ga0123354_10002915_pt1 | contig 23207 bp, 9 predicted proteins | sample TergutLab28metaG_2_FD_97872 | JGI IMG/M metagenome (GOLD analysis project Ga0123354, IMG submission 97872) | Labiotermes labralis P4 segment gut microbial communities from Petit-Saut dam, French Guiana - Lab288 P4 | ecosystem: Host-associated > Arthropoda: Insects > Digestive system > Gut ... | reverse complement strand
TGAAACTGGGCAAGAATGGCCCCGAAATCCATCAAATGTTGCAACAGGTTTATGGAGAGTGTGCTCTAAAGGAAAGAACTGTTTTCAAGTGGGTCCAGCGTTTTCGGGAAGGCCGTGAAGACCACAAGGACGATGCCAGGTCAGGACGCCCCTCCACCTCAAGTGGTAATGAAAACATCGATCTTGTGCGTTCTCTCGTGCTCAGTGACCGCCGACTGACTGTTAGAATGATAGCAGAAGAACTTGGTTTGGGAAAATCGTCCGTTCACACGATTTTGACTGAACATTTGGAAATGAAAAAGGTTTGGGCCAAGATTGTACCGGAACTGCTCACTCCTGAGCAAAAGTTGCGACGGAAGGAGTGTTGCGCCGACTGGAAAACCTCAGAGGAAAGCGATGAATTCTTGGAAAGGGTCATCACAGGTAACGAATCGTGGATCTACGATTACGACATCGAGCTGAAGTCGCAGAGCAGAGAGTGGAAACACAAAGAATCGCCGAGACCGAACGATTAAAGTGAAATGACATCGCTGTTGAAGGGCTTAAGAGAAGCGGAACTCCAAGGGTGCTTCCAACACTGGAAACAGAGGTGGGACAAGTGTATTGTGTCAAATGGGGAGTATTTTGAAGGGGACCACATTGATGTATCCTAAAATTTGTAAAATAAATTTACAGTCACTCTCCGCCTGAAGTTTTTCCATCTTCTAATACCCCCAAAGTGGGCCGGGTAGCGTAGTCGGTATAGCGACTGGCTACTGGCTGGACGGTCTGGGGATCGAATCCCGGTGGGGGGCGAGGTTTTTCACACCTGTCCAGACCGGCCTTGGGGCCCACCCAGCCTCCTGTACAATGGGTACCGGGTCTTTCCTGGGGGTAAAGACGGGCCGAGACGTGACGCTGACTCCTCACCCCCTTCTAGTGCCATGGTCAAGAAAGAGTAGAGCTAAACCTCTACTCCCCCTGTGGGCCGTACGGCCTGTCCAAAGCCTCGGTGCCTCTACAAGGGTGTACTATAACTTTAACTTTACACCCGCAGAAGAACTTGACGGTTGTCTTTCTGTTCTCAGGCGAAAGTGTGGAGAGCCTTCTGCACAGCTAAATCGGGTACGTAAAGCTAGACCTGCCCTCAATCACTCGGTGTCACTGAGGCTTCCATCCCAAATAGTCGTCAGCGCTTGCATTTCAACGCGTAATCCATCGGTTTCCTTTATATCTGCTGCGTCTGCTGTATGCACGGTTTGTAAAAATGCAGCCTACCCTCGGAATCTGATCCATCCGAGGGCGAGCAAATTAGATCATCAAGTGAGGGGAAGAGATATAAGCCAGGGGATATGCACCGTCATGGCTGACGGGGTTGGATTCTCTCACACGGGGTGGTAACCCTCTTGCCATGCGAGCACAACAGCGGCGACAACCCCTTTGTCAATTCATTCCCGGTTAAACTGGAAGTAACATCTCTGAAACACACGGCGCCTCTAGCAGTCTGTGTATTGAGACAGTTGTTATGTTTACAGGTCTTTGGCATTCACTTTGTTTACATGCGTTTTCCAAACAAAGGGCTGATTATAAAGTAACCAATAAGCCACTTTATAGAAACTAATTTTTCCATTGGCAGATGTAGACTGTAAAAAAATCTTCCTGTTGCATGCTCAGTTCTATTGACTAGACCCATGGAACACAGTCCTCCCGGAGAAGCTAATTGTCGCGCAGCTAACTACATTTTCCGAATTGTATAAAACTCCAAATTTTATCAACGACTTTAGAAAAGCCCACGACTGTCTCGTGTTATTAGCTAGTTCAGTCCAACCCACGCTCTGATATACATTTTCAAGATCCACTTTAATATTATCCTTCCATCGACGCCTCTGTTTCCGAAGTGTTGTGTTACTTTCAGGTGTGCTTATGCACTTTTCTCACATTCCTGCTACATTACCCACGCATCTCGTCTTTAATTTTGTCTTGATGTGAGGCGTCCCATCGTGCGTAGTAGAAGAGGCAAAAATATACAGACGAATTTGACAGTTCTCTACGTATCCTTTTTTAGTTGGCCATATTGTGGATTGTTTTTATACCGAAACCTGTAGCTAAAATATAAAAGAACATTATATGTGTCATTAATATAGTCGTCTCGGATATGATGTGCCTTACAGTTAACCCACCTTCATCATAAGGTTCGTCATCCCCGTTGTGTTCAATAAACTGATTAAAGTGGAGTGTATGTTCCTGTCTAACATAACTTCATTTTATTTGATGGTCGAGGTGTATTTACATTTACTACCTAAGGTAAAACTACATTCTTCGGCTTTTGATAATAGCCATTTTCAGGTTGTACATGAATCCTTAGAAAGTAGTTATACAAGATTCAATATGGGCTGTGTACTGTGGGGATGTGGGAGATGAGGTGGGCACGAGATCTCGTACGTGTCATGGAGGTTGGGGTGTGGGTACATGGGGTAACTGTTATTATGTATATTTCAGTTAATAATAGTTAGGTCTATGTATCATATTATCTTGTATAACTACTTTCTAAGGATTCATGTACAACCTGAAGATGGTTATTATCAAAAGCCGTAACATGTAGTTGTACCTTAGGCAGTAAATGCAAATACACCTCGACCATCAAATAAAATAAAGTTGTGTTAGGTAGGAACATACACTCCACCCTAATTAACCCTCTTTCATGTTATCACCCTGTTAATAGGCCTATGTTGCGGAGACCACAACGCCTACAATATGCAGTTGCCTGCAGCCACCTGCTGTTGGCCCAAAATAATTCATCCTGTTCTCACTCCGTACATGAATATGTACAGGAATCAATAAGCGATATAAAATACAGCACGGAAAAATGAACACATTTCGCAATACAAATAAGAAGGCCCTAATAAGACGTATCAATATGCAGAAATCTTACTGAGTTACGCCGGATTGGATTTACAAATACTTTAAGTAAATTTCGAGGCTGGAAATTTTCAGCAGGCCTACTGTTGTGCCGAATGAAAGGTTCCACGAATTAATAAGGATAAACAACACTCGAATTTTTCAGCGCTTCGAAACAGCTTATTGGTGGATGTAAAATTTCGCTGAATTTTCTAACTTGCGGGTCAAGAAAATTCGCCCATCTCTCAATATCCCAACGACATTCCAACGATTTTTAAATGTACACCAAACACAATATACAGAGTTTTTGTTTCGAGATATTCTATATTGAATCCCTCATTAGTCTTAGAAGCTTGCATATGAGGGGTGTGAAACCTAGCCTCTCACGTTAAGGGTGTTGGAGAATAGAGTGCATAGAAAGATAAGTGTAAGAGAGAAAGATAAGTGTAAGAGAGAAAGATAAGTGTAAGAGGGAGAAAGTTACAGAAGACTGGAGAGAGAGAGAAAGCGAGAGAGAGAGGAGCTTCGTGATGTGCAGCGTTCACCTAATATGGTTAGGTTCATCAGGTCAGGAGGATGAGATGGGCGAGTTTTGTGGCTCATGTGAGGGAGAAGAGAAATATGTACAGAATTCTGGTGCGGAAACCTCGAGGTAAGGGAGAAATAGGTGCAAAATGGGAGTATAATGATAAAATAGATCTGAAAGAAATGGGATGGCAGAGTTTTGACTGGATTGATCTGAGTCGGGATATGGTGAAGTGGTGGTCTCTTTGAAACTTGGTTATAAATATTCAGATTTCATAAAATACGGGCAATTTTTTAACTGTCTGCAGAAATTTACGCTTTCAATTGACTCTGATCAATGGAGTTTTTTGGTAATTTGTTAATTTTGGATCCGTCAGTTGTTATAGGTTTACTGTTCAGCACACTTTCAACAACAGATCTACTGCATTTTATAGAGAAATTAATACACTATTCACATTTTTTTTTGTAAATATATTCAAAGTCAGTATGAGAGATCATAATAAAATGACTATATTTTGTTACGTAACCTACCCATTTTCTATACTAAGAATGATTTTTGAGGACACCGAATTTCGATTGAATCTTCCTATGAGAGACAAAATAAAATTCTGTCTGCAGATTTCCCCTGTAGATCTGCCCTAGAAGTGCAGCGTTGGCTCTGTGCTCAGTTACGCAGAATTCCATAAACTGGTCTTCTGTATGACGGATTGGAGGCTCTAGATGATGCAAAGTAATTTACCGTGGGGATAAGCCCATCTTTACCCATTCGATACAATGGCAGTCTGAACGTGACATAGAGAGGGGAAATATTTGTGCCCTATCTGCAAGGGCGAAACAGATTTGGACTGCTTGAATTTTGAATATGGGTCCGATAGGTTTTCCCGAAACGTTGGTAATTAACTACCAATCTACGCTGCGTAACATCACAGAAGAATGATAAACACAGCTCAAATTCTCGCATCGTCAGTGTTATTTTTTTGTTGTTGAAAATAGTCGCGAAGTGATATTCTAGGGACAATAGCAGAGAGAAAGTGCCTGAAACATTCCGCGCTGCTCACATGTCCTAACATTTCCAAAAAAAAAAAAAAAAAAAAAAAGAGACGATGCACACCCCCAGATACGTTATTTGAGTTTATCGGTATTGTGGCTGCATATGCAACAACAATACCTATAATTTCAAATAACGATATGTAACCGAATTCAACATTGAAACTTTAGCGAAATACAGCCGGAGAGCTCCCTGATGATGCTTTATGTAAACCGAAACATGTTGGAGCCGCTATTATAATTTTAAATGATTTTAACCGTTTAACGATTTTACAATAATTTGTGGGCATTAGTTGGGCAAATAAAGGATTTAATACCCCAGATACATAGTTATTGTACGTGTATTGTATCATCGTTAAAACCCTTTACATTTCAATCATTATGTTTGTATTTAGCTGTTCAGTGCAAAAAACAACGAACCACGATATATCGTTGCTTGTTGGAGCCTGAATTCCTGCAGTTTCTGGAGCCTGAACTCCTGTAGTTTCTGCCTTATTTATTATCTGTTCAATTTGTTCCAGAAATGTCGGCTTCACTCTATGAATTAGACACCATCAACCCCCCCGCCCAACAATAAAACGCAACCTTTGAACATGTTATGACGTCACGGCATATTTAATGGCAGTCTATTAGCTGGCTAAACGACCGCGAGAGGAAGTGGCGAATTGAAGACAACAGGGATCCTGCTTTCCCCAAGATCACGTTATGCGGCGCGGCTGTTGGGATTCTGCTGGAATAAATGACAAGAAAATTTGTCCATTGAATATCTGGCCAACACATATCAGCCCCGCCGTATATAGGATGAAAAATTTGACAGGCCTGGGTTAGTTCCTCCAGGTTAATATTTGTCAACGTTAGCTTAAAACAGGTCACGGACGTCTAATCGCACGACTTTTCCAATTTCCCATATACATTAAATAATTTGAAATGCCAAATTGATGCAACAAGGTAATTTTATTAATGTATTCGTAGCTCGACATGTTTCGGGTACATACGCCCATCATCAGGAGCATCAGATGTTGAGTTGCGGCATATGGTTTTCTGCACCGAGTTTTTGGATGGATGGTGGTCTTGAGAGCCATTGCGTAGGTCGTGTTTGCGGTGCGGATGTTGCCGTGTGACGCACGGCACCATCCGCACCGTACACACGACCCACACAACGGCTCTCAAGACCAGCACCCATCCTAAAACTCGTTGCAGAAAACCATATGCTGCAACTCAACAGCTGATGCTCCTGATGATGGGCGTATATATCCGAAACATGTCGAGCTAAGAATACGTTAATAAAATTACCTTGTTGCATCAATTTGGCATTTCAAATTATTTCATGAGGAAGATGCACCGTCAAATAACCCTCAAGTTCCCATATACAGTGGGTTATGCTAGAACGAACGTAATTGGTTCTAGAACGTCGTTCGTTATGGTATCAGTTGCTTCTAGCATATATTGAAATAGATGTATTTATGGGTAATCTCTTCCAGGCCCACAGCCTAGAGCAAAGTTACCTTCCAACACAACAACCGAAACAGGAGAAATATAATACAAAATCAAAAATATAAGTGTAAAAATTGTACAAAATTAATTCATTTAACTTTTATACACACTACATGTAAATTTGAAAAACATAAACAAGGCGCAAATAAGCAGATAACTGAACTAAACAGATAACTGAACCTTACAAACGATAACAAAAATGGTGACTGACGCACTAATCTAAGCGTGAAGGGCAGACACGTCATGCGCACGCGCGTTCTACGACGGCCAATAGTATTCTTCCGCGTTCGTTGTAGCATCCTGATTTTATTGATAAAAACTTTTCGTTGTAGCATCCGTTCGTTGTAGCATATCCCACCTTACTATTCCCGCTGTAAGACGTAGTCTGCAAGCTATAAACAAAGGTACAAACACAATGACATATCCCACAAGAAACAGCTGAGTGTATGCTGTGCCTGTTAGGATTTTGTGGAATTGTTGATTTATTTCGGAAAACCGCCTTCCGGGAAGATGTTATTGAGACGGATATCAGATACCACATAATTTAATAATCGGATTGATCAATGAAAGAGACCGTGCGATGAAATTGCAGTTTCAGGGTGCACTGCTGGAAGCAGCATATTCTTCCTCAGCGTTTATACAAACTGTATAGACTATATGAGTCTGTCGCTTACAGTCACGGTGCGCTCTATCGGCAATGGTGAGAACTTCTGTGGACAAAAAGGAAAATAAGTTACTGAGACTATCACAGACTGTCTGCGACGGGCCGATCCCTCCTCTAGATTGAGTGTGTGATTCATTAAGTGTGATCAGGAGCAATAACAACCACCTACACCTACAATCAGTAGGTAGAACGAGGTCAGAATAAGAAGGAAAGTCTATATGAGGACTCGTTCAGCTAAACTGCGGGATATATACACAATGGTATTAATTGGAACGGTCTTGGTTTCCAAGAAGAGTGGAAATATCCGTCAATGCGGTAAAAATGATCTCAGTATAGATATTTTCTGTTGCACTAATCTAATTGCAATTGCTGCTCATTTATTGCAGACACAAGTTTACTATTTGAGCGGACGTAGTGTAGTCAAATTTTGAATAGGGTACAGACTGGGCGATACGGGATTCGAATCCCGGCGGGATCAAGATATTTATTTCTTCTTCTCCAAAGCGTCCGGACCGGTTCGGGGTGCCACCTAGGGTCGAAGCATGAGTGGAGATGTACTTTCACTCCCGCGATACGCCTTCATGGCCTTTATAGGTCTACTGTTGCGTAGCCTAGAGTCACACTGCAAAGGAAATTCTGTAAGAAATTACCAATCAACACGGCATTATGCTCCAAGTCTTACGTCATCTTAGGATGTTTTTTCAGGGTATTTCAATAAAATTTGAGACCAGGAACCTTTCGGAAAATTATTTTAATTATAGTTTTAGTGTTTTCAGTTTGTATATTAATTTACAGGTATCTACCGGCTGAATCTCACAAAATTTGCTTTGCATGGAGTGTCGGGTGGATGGCTTGGATCCGCCACCACACCACATCGCCATCAGCCAATACTTCAAAATGCCACTAAAATGCCACAGACTGCCGGTCCTCGGGACTCGTAACGGGAGCCTGACCTTTCCACCGCATCTTAGCGAGCCACACAGCCAGACAGAGAAGGAAGCTCCGAACGTAGGCGGTTCATCATCTAAACGCTTGGCTCTCCTTTGACCCTGTACGTCTATTTATTTAAAGCTTATAACGAATTCGGGAATCGGGATAGCGTCGATATAATGTTTAGGCTACAGGCTAGACGGTTCGGGGTTTGGACCCAGGCAGGTAAAAGAGATTTTTCTGTTCTCCAACAACGTCCACACTGGCTCTGGAATTCCAACTGGCTCTTATTCAATGGCTACTGGTTCCTCTATTCACTGAATAAAATCGTCTGAAGCGTAAGGCTGACCAGTCATTCCGTCTAGTGAAGAGGACGAGAATGAGCGAGCTGTACACGTATTTCCATTTCTGCTTCGTAGCTGGTACAGGGAAAGCTTTGCTTTTCTTGTAACAAATTTAATGAAAAAAAGGTAAAGTGATCCTGTTACAGGTCCGGTGTGGCCCAGAGGGTGGGTAGAGGTATAGCTGTACTCTTCCATGACCGCGGCACTAGAAGGGGGTGAGTGGTCAGCAGCACGCCCCGGCCGCACTTTACCCCGGGTAAGACACACTACCCATTTTACAGGAGGCTGGGTGGGCCCCAGGGCCGGTCTGGACGGGCGGAAAATCTCGTCCCCACCGGGATTCGATCACGGACCGTCCAGCCCATAGCTCAGTCGCTATACCGACTGAGCTACCCGGCCCACGGAGTGGCCCAGGGGGTTTCAGGAAGTTAAGGTTCCCAGATTTCGTGACAATGGCACAGGATGGTGGTAAGGTTGTCAGCTTTACGCACCGGCCGCCTTTACCCCCAGGAAATACTCCTGGTACTCATTTCTGTTAGAAGCTGAGTCGACCCCAGGGCCAGGATTTTATGTCAGTAACAAATTGTAATATGACTCCAATATAACGGACTGACCTACTTCAGGATTTAATAACAGCTCACCTGGTCCACACCCTTCGGGAGGGTGAGATTCTCGTGTCGGTGACTGTGAAGTTTGAAGGCCTATGGAAAAGACGGAGCGTGATCTGCTAGAAGAATAGTGACGCTGCGGTGTGGCTTTCTTCCTCCAAGATCAGGACAGAAGTAGTTGCATTTCTGAAGATGGAGACAGTTGGTCTTGCCGAAAAGAGCGAAAAATTCTACACGTCTTAACATCATGGAAGACGACAATATGTCAAGAAATTTTTCGTCTCTTACGCAACCTTAGTTTTACTTCCATGTCCTTAAAGAACCTGCTACTAGTTCGTAATCTGTGAAAAATAAGTCTAATCTTTCTATTTTTAAACATTAAATTTTTTATCCCCTTCACGAATAAGCTTTCTTTGAGGCTTTGTAACTAAAATTGTGTACGCATTTATCATCCCACGCATGCGCGCTACGTAACATGCCAACTTGATCCTGTGATTTTGTAACACTGATAATACTCGTACTTGGTGAGGTGTAAAAATGATGAATCCCGCATTCCGAATTTTCCTCTAATCTCCTGTTATCTCTTCCATCCTTTCAAATGTTCTCTTCAGCACCGTCTCAAATTAAAATACCATATTTCACAAATCCTAGAGGATATTTAATCCACGGCAGAATCTGGTTCTTGTGAACACTGAAGGCTCTGAGCCTTACATGTGACATGCCACATGACCAAACGGACTCGGGATGTTCGACAGCTAATTAACCTGTAAGTCAGTACTTAAGCCGGGACAGAGGTACGGTGGTTGGGGTGGTCGTAATCCTGATTAGCGATTTAGTCGCGTTAATGATTAGTTAGGGGAGTATTTAAACTCCCAACGGAGGGTTGGAAGTGGGTGAATATTGTGACGTTATTCTCGGGTCAGTGAGTCCATTCCCTCTCCACTAATAGCCCGCCCAATCTGACATTTGGAAGCGTCGCCACGCGACTTCAGTTCCCCCTATTCCTGTTCCTGTTTGAAACATTAGCTGAAATGCACAGGTCAGAGCAGGGATGTACAGCACCCTTAATTATCTAGCATCTCAGATCAGTCTGCGGAAATTTATTTATGTTCTTAGTAATTAACCAACTTAATGCACAAATTCTTATTTTATAACAAGATTATTTTATGCCTCTACATGTTTCGAGCACTATGTGCTCATCATCAGGAGGCCAAAATTGTGTTATACAGCATCTGGTATCATCACACCTGCAGGTGGCCGTCCGGTGTACAGGTTGAGAGATGACTCTTTCAACCTGTGCACACCGGACGGCCGCCTACAGAGTGTGATGATACCAGATGCTGTATAATATAATTTTGACTTCCTGATGATGAGCAAAAAGTGCTCGAAACATGTAGAGGCGTATAATAAACTTATTACATAACAAGAATTTATGTATTAAGTTGGTTAATTACTAAGATTACACTGAGATGCACGGTCAGCGAAACATCAAAATTTATTTTATGTGCTTTTTACTGGTGGAAAAGTTCATCTCTCGCGCAGAATGAAGGAAGTGATTATGATAATGTACAGTTCTCCTTGTGCAAGCTATGAAGGTTACGGTGTAATGGAAATGTAAGCTCCACTCATTCTTAACCTCGTCATTAGAGGGATAAGTGGTAAGCTTCACGTGCCGGCCGCCTTACCACATGGAAAAGATCCCCATTACCCACTACATATCAGACCTGGTTGGCCCCAGTGCTGCTCTGGACACTTTGGGGAAGAGATAAATCCTTTACTGAGTACCGAGTAAAGATTAAATATTAAACAAAAATCCAACTAGATGCAGCAGCATCCAGTCTGATTTATTTTACTGCAAGGACACTCTACATGTTTCGGGTGTCACTGCACCCATCATCAGAAGTTCTAAAAATTCTAACCGCAGCCTCCGGTACAGGTCATAATATCGACAGAGCTACTTCCCTCCAACGTGGCCAGATCGGGACGCAGTCGATGTCTGTCGATATTGTGACCTGTACCGGAGGCTGCGGTTACAGTTTTTAGAACTTCTGATGATGGGTGCAGTGACACCCGAAACATGTAGAGTGATTTTGCAGTAAAATAAATCAGACTGCATACTGCTGCATCTAGTTGGATTTTTGTTAATATTGAATTTTGATGCACTGAACCATGAGGTTGAAACTTAAAAAGAGTAAAGATTACTCAGATGTTCAGCCTCTAGCACAATAATTACACAGACTGAAATAGCCCGGCTTACCAATAGTTCAGGAGTGTGTGTGAAAATCTAGTGCTGAAGAGAATATGGAAGAAAATTAAGAGGATGAACATTTTACACTGAATAATTTGTGTTCTTTATCATATAACCAATCTGTTGATCAAATTAAGAAGAATGAAATGGAGGGTTTAAGTAACTTGAATTTTAGTAGGAAAGCGCAAAGGGGGTGGGGAGACACTTAGACCTAGGCTTATAAAGAAAAAATATTCCAAGAGGTCTTGAACAGGCTATAGACTCGTGAAGATGAGAGAACTGGCTCAGGTTACTTAATGGAATTTTAGCCGACCAGCTTAAGTGGCTCACAGTTTCTCAAGCAGGACTGCCTTGTGGAATTCATATTATTATTATTATTATTATTATTATCATCATCATCATCATTATCATCATCTCCTTAATGCAGGGTATTTATACTTATATTCCTGAGACAGACTATGTCCCTAAGGAATACAGTGTTGTAGCTATTCTGTTGTTACTATTCATGGTGCTTATATCGTTAGTTTCGGTGTTGAATCCACTGTACTTTTACATTAGCACTTTCCGAAGTATGTGTGCATTGCCCAACACGACTGTTTTCTGGAGTTCCTTGACTTCATGTTTTCCTGGTATGTTGCTCACGTATTTTCTGAATGACTTTGAAATAGCCCCAGTCGCCCCTATTATTACTGGTATCACCCATGTTTTTACATTCCACATGCGCTGTATCTCTATTGTAAGGTCTTTATATTTTAGAATCTTCTCGGCTTCCTTTTTAATCACATTTCTGTCTCCTGAGATTGCAACGTCTATTAACATACATGTTCCGTTTTCATTATCACAGATTATAATGTCTGGTTTGTTATTGGTGATAGTTCTGTCAGTTTGTACTTGTTGATTCCACAATATGGTTACCTTGCCTTCTTGACTTGATTCTACTGATTTTGGATTATGTTCATACCAGTGTTTTTTGTCCACTTGTACCCTTGTTTCCTTTCATATGTTGAAGTGTAGTTGTGTACACACACTCTATCATGTCTTTTTATGTACTCTTCTTTTGCCAGTACTGGTCATGCTGATATTATGTGGTCTATTGTCTCATCAAATTGTTAGCAAAGTCTGCAGCACTTGCTATCCATCTCTGTATTCAATATTTTTGTCGCGTAATATTTTGTTTGTAGCGCCTCGTCTTGTGCTGCCACTATTTCACTTTCAGTTTCTGCTTTTAGGTCTCCCTTCGACAGCCAGAGGAACGTGTCTTCTTCACTAATAAGATGCCTATCTATATTTCTAATGTACTGCCAACGCATTACTTTGGTTTTCTTTTTTTCTTCTTTAGGGACTCTCCCAATCTTGCCTTTGTGTGTTTTATTCCATCCCGTTTTGTGTCACTCTTCTCATCTGATTGACTTAATTCTTCCGCAGTCTTTGCTGCTGTCTTAATTATTGAGTTCATATTTGGTTGAGCGCTTTCGTGGTTTTTAACAATATTTACAAACTGGTCTTCTTTATAATTTATGTTAAGTTATTCTGTAATATTAATTATTTCTGCTTTATACGCAGATTCGATTGGTACCAGTCCTCTCCCACCTTCTTTCCTCTTTACATATAGCCTGTCTATGTCAGCTGTTGGATGATGCATTTTATACACTGTTAGCATCTTTCTAGTTTTCCTGTCAATCTTTTTTATTTCTTCAGTTCTCCAGTTAATTGTACCAAAACTGTATCTCAACACTGGGACAGCTAGTGCTGCAATTGCTGTAATTTTATTCCTGGCCTTCAGTTCAAATTTCAGTATCATTCTTAATCTCCTGCTGTACTCCTGTTTCAATCTTTCTTTCATTTGTTGATGCTGTATGCCTTCACTTTCCCCAATCCCGAGGTACTTGTACATTTTTCCCTGTTCTAGCTCTTGTATTTCTCTGTTGATGTCGATCACTAAATTTTGCGAGTGAACCAGTTTGCCCCTTTTACATGCAAACTTGGCACAATTTTCAAGTCCAAATTCCATATGGATATCATCACTGAAAGTTTTAACTGTTTGTATCCGTTTTTGGAGCTCTTCCTCTGATTTAGCGATCAACTTCAAGTCATCCATGCAAAGTAGGTGTGATATTTTTGTCTTTGTTGTGTGTTCTTGGTATCCTGTGTTCAACCTATTCATTTGTTCAGTGAGAGGGATTAAGCAAATGCAAAATAGCAGTGGTGATAGTGAGTCTCATTATTATTATTATTATTATTATTATTATTAACGGTGTAATCAGAAGGTAGGGAAATAGGGGTAGAGCAGGATAGAGTAGTGAATAGAATAGAATTAGCCAATTACGCAGCTGATTTTGTTCTTGTTTTTGTTGTGATTATGGAGTCAGCAAAGTAATCAGTCACAGCTTGTGCTGTGGTCACCCCTGAAACACGATAAGACTTACGTAAGTTCAAGGAAATTTTAATTGCTTAAGCCTTTACGACTAGCTTTGTGCTTAGGAAGTACGAGCTTTTCATAGAACGCAAATGCACGCTCCTGAGTTATGATCGAAGACCGCAGTCTGTGGCTACGGAACATGTAGCAGTACTGGTACTACCAACTAACTTACTATCTAACTAACTAACCAACTAACTAACTAACTGACTGGTGACTAACTAATCAACCAACTAAATAACCAACCAACCAACCGACCAACCTACCGACTAACCAAACAGGTACCTAGATGTGAGCCTTTTTTAAGAAGCCAATACTTTCTGAACCAGATAAGAAATTCCACACATCTGATGGAGTCCAAATTTCGTCACGGTGTGACGACAGTATTATTAAAACAGTTTGTATCAGCAGCTTACCGAAATATCGAGGCCACTTTTACATTCGATCTTGCATTGCAGACTCGCATTTCGTTGCTTGGAAATTGATTTTGTTGCCACGAGCAGGCACCGAACTGTGTCCATTACTGAAATACTCTCCATCAGACGTTTTAGTGGGCTGAAGTGATAACATAGGTTTTTGTAACCGTACATGACAATTGTGGGCCCGGTAGCTCAGTCGGTATAGCGACTGACTACGGGCTGGAAGATCCGGGATCGAATCCCGATGGGGGCGAGACTTTCCGCCCGTCCAGACCGGCCCTGGGGCCCACCCAGCCTCCTGTAAAATGGGTACCGGGTCTTTCCCGGGGGTAAATTGCGGCCGGGTCGTGCTGCTGACCACTCACCCCCTTCTAGTGCCGCGGTCATGGAAGAGTACAGCTACATTTCTACCCACCCTCTGGGCCACACCGGGCCTGTAATGGGATCACTTTACCTTTACCTTTTACGTGACATAATTGTAACATTTTAAAAACTTTAAAAGCAGGGTTTATACAGTTCGCTGTTTTGAGATATGACGTGATTAACTGGATGAGCGATTCCTGACGTTTCGGAGGATCGAGCGGTCATTTCGGACCTCGAACTGTAGAGAATGAAGAATCTACAACATTTCGAAACGTCGGAATCAGCACACCTAGAGAAGCGGCTTATCGCAGGAGAAAGAATTCTTCATCCACGCCGATTGGAAACCCTCAAATCTTGCAACAATCACTGACATATTGATCGCAGTGTGCCCTCTCAAATTAAGCATATAATAACATGACACAGTACTGCGTAAAATCTGCCTAATGATGACGTCTTACACTGCTCTTTATACGTCATGGAATTCACAAGAAGTTTTGAATCAATTACCACGCATAAGTCTATATGGGAGTATCTTTATTTCTTCCCCAAAGTGAAGAGCTTTCATTGTCTACATTTTACTAAGCAACCGAGTTACCAATTGCGATTTGTAATTTTCCTAGCAAATTTACTTCACGAATCTAATACAGATGTGGAAACGAACAATCATATTATGATCTAAACAGTATTAGTACACACTCGGTAAGAAGGCAAAGTTTCCCTGTCCACGCCACGCGATAGGGGAAGTCCACTTATTCTTAACCTCGACCCTAGAGGAGGTGAATGGCTAGTTTCCGCTGCTTTACTCCCGGGGAAAGAACTTCAGTACTTATTGAATACGCGGCTGGCAGTCAAATTACGGACTGTCCAGCCGGTAGCCCAATCGCTACACCGACCACGCTACCCCATCTATTACGTACATGGTAAATAAGTAGCCTCACTCAAACGAGGTACTACTTGTATGCTGTCTAGGAATCAGGCTTATGTTATATTATTGTCAGTTAAAACAAATAATTTCAACGCAGCCTGATTTATTCGTAAAACGAAGCTGTATTTTAAATAAAGCTACATGTTCCGACCTTAACAGCTCGTTATCAGGCTATTCTCATAAAATTAAAAACGGAGGAAAATGACAAATTGTGCAAGCCTGCTTAAGGTGTTAGTGAATCCTCAAAGCCGAAGAATTTTCTGAAAAAAAAATGACCGTCACACCTTATGGACACTCGCTAGGGCTGGGCAGGTTAAACCAGCTGGATAAAGCTAAGGATAGCATAATTTTTCTATCAGGCCTACGTAGCTTATTCTTCTTTGTAAAAGCATGACTTAGCCTCCCACCCCCACCCTGCACGGTTTATATCAAATTCATATTCTACACAATTGTTTCCCATGGCCTAAGTTGGTAGTGATATCGTTCAAGAAACGCACTGCACAAAATAAAATTCCTGGCCTAATCAATGATAAGGAATATCTTGTGCGCTCCTACCTGTTGGTCATTTAGCTGGCTGTCATAGTCGGTTTCATTGTTTGGTCGATAAGTATAATCAATTTGAGTAGGTGATCCGGTTGGTGAGCCAAATGTTAATCTCGTGCCACGTGTTTCAGAAATAAATTTCACGCTCTGTCCTAATATGGGCAACTGAATCAGTTTTTCCTATTGCCAGTTATTTCAAGTTGCTTCATAGAAGCATTAAGGACGAACAGGCAGCAGTGTATTGTTGATTAGAATTTGTCTTGTGGAGAATCTGTTGTCAGCTTCACACTTCGGCCATATTTATTTGCACAGAAAACAGCCTCTGAATCCAAGGCATATGAAACCAGACATGTCAGATTGGTAGCCTTAAAATGAGTTAAATAAAGTAAAGGGATATAAGCCTAACCTCTTTCATGCAGGACAGAGCATAATGTTAATAACGTTTTTAGTAAGATGTAGGTAACATTCTTCCTGGTTACCACAGAGTGCCATGATTGGAGTCTTCGGCGACGGTAAAGACTCAAATCTTACGTTCAATAAATTTGAGCCTGTGTATTTTTGTCATTATAACTATAGTATCAAAAACGGAACCAAAAGATATCGAAAGCATCTGCTGTACGAAATTAAAGCCATTTTTAAATTGTGCTATACTCAGAACAATGAGCAATCAGTGCCATTTCTATTCGACGTCAAAGCTGTCAACCGGTCATATACTGCAGAAAGCTGAAATCTCCAGTTATTCGGCACTTTGAACAAGCTTTGTCTTACAAGGCTACAGAAAACTGTCATGTTAATTGGAGTGGCTTCCACTGGGTGTCATCTTCGTCATATGAAGAGGACAAAAGAAACGAGATCCGAGCTATTGTCTTCGTACTCGGGTCTAGTGGGACGCTTTCAAGAGATAGAGGTTAATTGTTGCATGATGACGTCATGAGCTTGTGATAGGCAGTAGATGGCTCTCGCGTGGAATGATGGCTGGTCACAATGGCTGAGGTCCTCCTGTGAGACAAGAAAAGGACTTGCGTTTAGCTTCCTCCCTTCTTGTAAACCTTTTTAAAAAGTTTGTTTCGCGCACACACAAGAAAGTGTCAAATGTCATTTCTATTCTCCCCAGATAGATAAGAGGTAACCAGGATATTTAGCTTCATGGAAGACAGCTGCACTTTGGAGATTAAGAAGTCGGTTTTTTATGATTCCTAAGTTACGTGAGTTCGTGTTTTTCTTTAGAGCCGTCAGGACAATTATGTAAATCTTACCTACCATTACAAAGCAGTGTGTTTATGTTTGCACTCACAAAGGAGACAAATCTCGAGAAAACGAAATAACGTAGAATAAAATCGAACTGATACTTTGCGTTGTTCTCTTGTGACAGCATATTTTGAGCGGTAATCCCCTAAGCTGCTCTTTGGTGAAATGGAGAGGGAAGAGAGAAGGCAATGAGGAATGATAGAAGGGTAAGTAAATGAAGGTGTTTGGAAAGAAATAAATAAGAATGGAGGGAAGGAGATGAATTACGCACAAGTGTTAAAACGTCCCTGTTGTACGAAGGATTTGCTGGAGATTGTCCCTTGTTTTGCCTCAGGCTTTCAGGTCCGCTCTATCATACTTTAACAGTTCATCGCTTGAAAACAATGGTTGTAGATGCTGCAATTTACCTACTAATTACGCATTTATAACTGCAGGTGTTGGCTTATTTACCTGGGTTTCTCACTTGTGTAAGCATCATATGAAAAAAAAAAAAGTCTATTGACCGAGTTCTTACTTTATGTGCCACGAAGATTTAACGTTAAAAAAAATTACATTGTGCCAACAGAGCGATTTTTTTGTGTCATATTGATATCAGAACAGAGTGATTTTTCCGACAAGGTTAACCGATTTTAATAGCCGAGACAGAAAGTGTGTACAGCATTCTAAGAGCCGAATCTTTAAGAAGGCTATGCTATAAGGCAATCTTAGTATGTAAAGAGTTAAAGACGTCTTTTTTCTGCAGATGCTAGAATGCTACCATTAAACTGTACTTTTCTGTAAACGATAAAAATTATAACAAATCTTATGTTCGTGTAGAAGTGGTTATGAATATTACTGTATTCTGCGATAAGACGCCGTGTATTCTGGCAGATAAATGGGGTAGAAAAGGAGGCAGAATATTCTTACAAAACTTCTCTACTTGTCCGACACAACACATGGCGTTTTATTCCACACGGTTTTAATCTTATTATGTTTGTTGGACCGTGCATCATTGTGATAACTGAAGAATAAAAAAAACCAACGAGATGGCACTTGTTATTTTATTGTACTTCTTATAGGCTGAATATGTTTCGAGCATTACTATGCCCATCATGAGGAGCTCGCGACTATGCTGTTGATTACCACATTGGTCGTTTCGTTCTTGGTTAGCTGTATGTTGGAGGTTAGTTGCGGTTAGCCTGCAGCCCGGACACTACTCCAGGCTAACCGCATCTAACTTCCAACATACAGCAAACCAAGAACGAAACGACCAATGTGGTAATCAACAGCATAGTCGCGAGCTCCTGATGATGGGCATAGTAATGCTCGAAACATGTTGAGCTTATAAGAAGTACAATAAAATAATTAGTGGCATCTCGTTGGCTTTAATCTTCTTTGTAATGTAGGCCTCTACAAGAAATAAATATTTTACATTCCACTATTGTAAGACAGTTTTTCGCTCTTATGTCTTTAATCGGTGTTTTAAGCACAAAATTTATTAAAATCTTTTACACAAGTACATTCTGTGGATCCGAAGGAGTGGATATCTGATGAGGGTATTTGCTGTATTTGATGACCCTTTCGGATAGTAATAAAGAATGGAGTGCAATGGCAAGACACGTGAATTATGTGTCTTACAGAGATTTTATAGTTTATTTTCTGCGCCAGGATTAATGAATGCTCAAGTACTTGGTGTAATTATTCAGTTTTGCAGCGGGTTCCTGCTAGGTCAAGCTCATAGTTACAGAGGGAGGACCGATCATTCTGTTCCTAGCATTCCACACCCCACCACACTAAAGAAAGACAGACAGTACGAAGTCCGACAATAGCGTCATCTTACGCGTCGTCGTAGCTGTAACATAACAAACAAGAATCCTGCGGGGCCTCTATGGAGGAAATTCTGATGGACATCAAACAAGAATATGCTTGTGAATAGGAATAATTCGCCCACAGCAGCGCTATGAACCGTACAGGTTTTAATAGGAAGAATCTGCACCATCTTTCAATAAAGAATGTGGCCTTTTTTTAAATCAAAATGGTTAGGAAGCTTCGGGCTACTTCCTGTCAGAAATGTGCACGGTCGCAGGAAACAGTGTATTTTATTGAAGGAAAACGGCAATTGTGAATGTTATATGGCGTCAGACATAAATGAATAAAACACTGGAACGTAATTATGAACAATTTACTGACAAGGGACGCTTAAGCACTGAGAGGAAGATCTTGTCTCAGAGTTAATTTGTTCGCCACAAATTGTGCATGGACTGGCCCGGCTTTGAATCCAGACTTCTGCCGTGAGATTTCGGTGACTCTCCGCCTGAACCATAACAATGCCAGCACGGTAACGACAGAAATACTTTATTTGTATTTGAGTTGGTAGCACTGACTCCGACGCTACGTAATCTTAGCAATTGACGGCGTCGTTAAAGAACACACGAAAGTTAAATCCGTGTTGCAGAGACGTCATAAACCCTCAAGATATTCCGGTCGTCTCTTGAAACCAAAAGTTCATCGTTACATTGTTCACAAGATTTCGCCAATGCGCTCTGACCTGAATTCAGTCCTCATCCTTCCATCTTCCTTCTTCTAAGTCCTTTTTAATAACATTATCTCATCGACGCCTACGTCTTTCTTGCGGTCTCTTTTCTTCAAGTTTAAACCCCAATGCCATTTCATCATTTATCTTGTTTCACGTGGCTGCCACATCTAACTCTCCTTGTGTAGAGCACAGTCATGCAGCTCCTCTCGTGCATTTTTCTCGATTCCTTTTCTGCATCTAACATCCAAATATTTCCCTGTCTCCCTCTTCTCGAACACTATTAGTCTGTTCACAATATCATTATTATGTCATCGTATAACACTACATCTAGCTTGTTACCTGTTCATAAAAAGATATTTTCGAACTGAGAGATGAATGAAGATGTGCAGAAGGTAAGGTCCTTAAGACGGACGTAACTTACGAGTTTTCTAATTTTTATCAAGTTCGGCCACGATATAACATGTTCATTGCAGCTGTCTTTGGCAGAGCAATTAACAGTAAAATTATGACTGTGTCTGTACTTAGATAAGTACTACTACCTGAAGGCTTACGAGGAAATAAAGAATTCTTAAGCTGAGCACTAGTAGCAGGTTATTGGCCATCGTCACGTCCGGGTCGCTTTGCTTGGGGAGGGGAGGGGGGGTAGGGAATAGTAATCGGTACGCACTAGATGTGAGGATGGGTGGACTCCAGAGACGGTCTGGACGCTATGTAGGAAAAAATTACAAAGAGTGAGGACTTGATTCAGTCTAATAAGGTTAAAGTACTGAAGAAGCACATTACAGACTATTTATGCCAAATGGCCATGACTGTATAAATCAGTATCGTGATGTGTATGGTTCTAAAATGTAAGAGGCACTTCGACAAGAACACGTTGCAATGGTTTCTTTGAAATTTTGAATGAGGACAGTGAGGCTAACAAGAAAAAATAAATCATTTTACCGAGCTTAAATTTTGCGACCGAAATTTGTACTCTTGTGCAAGTGATATATATATATATATATATATATGACAGCTTCTGATATTGGCTACAGAATCACAGCATTATGGAAAATGGGTGTGATCCCACATCGGCTAGTTTCACTAGACGCATTTCATTTATGTCACCATGTAATAAGCCAAGCGATGATGGAGGCCGAAATACGTTAGTTTCTGGAAAGCTGTATGTCTGTAACAAAAAAAATGGCAGTGGACATGGCTCAAAGTAGAGGTCAGTTTTACCCTTTATAAACTGAAATTGATCTAATTTATTCACTTTGCCCCCCGCTTGTTCGGGGACATATTTGGTGTTGAGTGCTGGAACCACAGAAAATGTATTTAAATGCACTCTGTAGGAAAATTCCAGAGCTACGAAGCGCGTTCGCGACTCCAACTGAACGGGTTTTTCGTAAAGTCGAACAAATATAATATGCCATTTATATGAACACCTGACTGCATATATGTGATTTGTTTTTGTAACGACGTATAAGAAGCCATTTATCATGTAAATATTTCGCCCTTTAAGGGACCAGTAGAGCAAACATGATATTTCATCATTTACGAAGTATGTTGAGGAAACACATTTCGCCATTAGCGAGAGAAGTATCAGAACTAGGATACATTAATATTTACAAGAAATAAGACACAGCCATAGAGGTCTAATGCTACCGTCTGTTTCGGCATCAGATATCCCGGATGCCCCTCTCCTTACCTTGATAGCTGTTCTTCTGCTTAAGGGTGCCTACCTGTCGTTCAGGATTATATGAATGACGAAACTCCTCCACATGTTACCTACTGGTCCGCTGTATTGTTGAGACTGTGGGTGGTTGACAAGCAACTGCGCTTGAAGATTGGATGTAAACGCTAATGGAAATGTCTATTGCAGGTGATGGAATTTACAGGTGAGGGCAATTATACAATATAAAATGTAAAACAGTCCCGTTACAGGCCTAGAGTGCCCAGAGAGTTCCAGGAAGTGAAGGTTCCCAGATTTCATGACACCGGCACAGGATGGTGGTAAGGTTGTCAGCCTTACATACCGGACGCCTTTACCCCCAGGAAATGCTCCTGGTACTCATTTTTGTAAGAGGCTGAGTCGACCACAGGGCCATTGTGCGATCGGAAAGATGACACCAGCTGGGATCGAACCAGCGATCTTCCGATTTGTAGCACAGCACCTTAACCAATGTGCCACCGCGGTCCCCCAGTATACAATAGACACCAATAAAATGCACCTTCTCTAGATTAATATTTTAATTTTTAATTTTTGATGTCGTCTACATGTTTCGAAACCGAGGGTTCATCTTCAGGAAGCCAATTGTATTACAGATATGGCACAGTGTGTTTTATATTCTCATGTGTTTTAAGTTTTTATATCAAAAGATTTAACTATTATGTTTTATGTTCATATCGATATATTTTAAAAAGTTCAAATATTTTATACTTAAATTTCTTATAAAAGCCTTTTATTGTAAACGCACCATGCAAAACACACTGTGCCATAGCTATATATACAACCGTCTTCCTGAAGATAAGCCCTCGAGTTCGAAACATGTAGACGACATAAAAAATTAAAAATTAAAATATTAATTTAGAAAAGGTACATTTTGTTTGGTTTATATTGTACAATTTTATTACAATGTGCGGTGCAAAAAAAAAAACATAAGAGGTGACGGTAAGTTTTCTAATTTTTCTCGGTAGGCATGAGGTCTTGTCTTCAGGGAATGTTTTCGTGTGTTACGTCAACGGATTGCAGCTCTACACATCTACGCTGCACTCAGGAACCAAACAATAACTTAATTTCTTTCTCCATTTATTGGTTATCACAAAAGATAGCTTTTTTTAATCATCAAAACAGTTCACTGCCGAAAGTTTGTCTTGAACTTGGCACTTTGAATAAATAAGATCTGGTTATCACACCGCCAAATTTCCCCACACTGTCTCACATGACACTTGCTCGTTCAAAATTTGTTGAACAGTGTCCGAAAATCACGAAGCACAAAGAATTTGCGTTCGGGCACCTCCAGACACCGAAACGGAGAGCGCTCTATTTTCACCTACATCTCGGTATCTCTCAACAAAATTACTCCTCCCCTAAACTCAAATGTGACCCTACTGACCGAAATGCAAATTTGAAAATTAATCCGTTTGGCCGAATTCAAACAATTTTAAATTCCTCTAACCTGATTTATCAACTACCCACGCGCCGAAATTGTTTGTATTAACTTCAAATCCTCCAGCTTCGCAATTAATATTCTTTTCAGGGCGCAAATACTGCTGACCTACCTCACAGAATTTATGGGTGCACAAGCTGTCAAGTGTCATCATGTTTCTCACTGAATTTTCTGCTTCCTTAACCCTCAGAACACTTGCCAGTTGACAAAAGCCAGGAAGTCGTTTTCCTTCTTTGCCCTTTACTGCCCCCCCCCCCTCCCCTTTACAGTCCCTATCTGCAGGTGTATCCCGTCTGTGGTAGCTGTCTTAAGCAACTCCTACACCAGATTAATTTGCCGAAATAAAGTAGGATGTCTACGAAAACTGTGCTCAGGTCATGAACACAAGTGCCCGATAACACTGAGAAATAACCGGCCAAGAAATTACATCACGTCATGTAAGAGACGAAAGTATTTATCGCGCTTAGACTGCACTAAAAGTTGTCACGAATTATAAGAATTGCAGGAATACGAAGAATAATATAGGAGAGAAGGCGCCTGAAGAGTTAGGTCTTTGTGCTGTTACGGCCAATTTCCAATCACAGTTACAGGAGTGTACTGCTTGACAGGGAGACCAATTACGACTTGTAATTTTAAGAAGTAATAGGCGAATATTAAATGACATTTTCCTACCAATATATATATATATAGAGGGTGTCCCAGGAGGAATGTGCCAGACTTCGGGAGAGTGTTCCTTATGTTAAAGTATACCGATATATCCCAAAACACCTATATCTAAAGTTGAACGGTTACGGAGATAATGGCCAGAGAAAAGTGGGGGCTTCTTGCGGTTCCAAATACTGCAACCTGCACAGCTGATGTGTCACGCGAGAGCGTTGATGACCTTGAG
>Ga0123354_10002914_pt1 | contig 23208 bp, 13 predicted proteins | sample TergutLab28metaG_2_FD_97872 | JGI IMG/M metagenome (GOLD analysis project Ga0123354, IMG submission 97872) | Labiotermes labralis P4 segment gut microbial communities from Petit-Saut dam, French Guiana - Lab288 P4 | ecosystem: Host-associated > Arthropoda: Insects > Digestive system > Gut ... | reverse complement strand
TGTGGGTATATGGACTGGATTGGGCTGGCCCAGGACAGAGACAGGTGGCGGACGCTTGTGAGTGCGGTAATGAACCTTCGGGTTCCGTGAAATGCGGGGAATTTCTTGACTAGCTGCAAACCAATTAGCTTCTCAAGAAGTATTCTGCACCATGGAGTAAGTAAGTAAGTAAGTAAGTATTTGGTGCAAACAGTTTTATTCACTTGACTACATCAGATTAAACGCGGAATTATCAAGGCAGTCAACATGCCTATAACGTAACATTGAGGCGTGTTCGTGCAACCGTTATTGCTATGGAAGAGCATAAGTATTACATATTCTGGTTGTGTTTTTGTGTTTGTGTGTGTGTTTGTAGCCTTTGATATCCAACATGCAATGCGTATGCGCTATATTGTTATTGTGACCTGGCCGGCTGTACAGTATTTTTCAAGTTTTCTCATAAACAGCACGATTTTCGAAAAAAAATTTTTTGAAGAAAAGAATACTTTTGAATTTTCTCAACAATTTCGTCTGAAACGTTTCTCATTCCAACAACAACTGAGACAGATAATATCATAAGTGTGTACTGGGCTTCATGTCAAGTGTCCGTCATTATTGTCAGATTTTAATGACACTTGAATATTCTCAACAAATTTTCGTAAAATACTGAAATATGAAATTTCGTGAAAATCTGTCTAATGAAGGCAGGAGAGTTAATAGTCACTTTTCGTAATTTCGCGAAATCGCCTAAAGAGCGAGCCGTTAAATTCATTTGATTTAATTCAATTTAACTGACAAATTCTAACTACAACATTTAGAACGCATACCTATACATTTATCACCTGAAGTGAAAGAGTTCAGACTATGTAATCAATAAACTTACCCATATCTCATTAGTTTAAAATGTATAATTTTGTAAGTGCAGCCATATATTCACTGCACGGAGTGAAATGGTCCATGTTAGTGCTGTGTGTGAGCTATTTTAATTCACATAATTAATAAGCTTCTCCGTACATTCACTTTGTTAAGTTCACTAAATTACAAAGTGTGTGTGTCAGTGTAAGCAGTCTGTGCATCGGAATGGTTGAGTTTAAATAACATAATAAGCCCTTTCATACAGACAGTGTTTAACCTGGATTGCGTCAGGTTACTTACTTCATTAAATATTTATCACCGTTGTCACTGACAAAATTATCATAATCATCATCACTATCATAAATCCCCGAGTTAGTGCTTGCGGAAACTCTGGTAGATTGAAAGGAAAAGAACGGTGATACTAACAACAATATTTCTTTTAAGTCACCTTTTTTAATGTGACATTCACAGATGGTTACACATCAAAAGAATGTGCAAGATAATGATTTTCCTATTTGAATTAAATTTCTAGCCCATCAATGCATAATCTACTTCATCCTTAGAGTATAAACTTGAAAACGTGGAAATGCCATCACTGACTAACGAACCAATTACATGACTCTAAACAAGGTATTTCAATACCATTCAGTTCGAATTATTTTTGGTCTATGTAGGGAATACAGATTTTGTTCTTTTCCAAAAAGTCTAGTCCGGTTCTGAGGCCCAACCAGGCTCCCACTTAATAGATTCAGGAGTTGTGCCCTTTAAGTAAAGCAGCCGCAGCGTGATGCTAACTACTCACCTTAATCTAACACCGAGGTTAAAAAATATGTGGAGATAAACCTCTACCCCTCCTATACGCTATCACTGAGTGGAAAGAGAAAATTTTATCTTTAGTTTACTGACTGCATGTGGTATATATTCTAAAACAACATCTTTATAAAGCCTATTCATTAAAAGCCTGTAATTAAACCACAAACAGTGAACTGTTAAAATGCTACTAATTGCAAATCAAACGTGGGATTTCAATCAAGTAAACAGGGAGGTCAATATGTGAGTGCAGCGAACGGACGCGGGATTGGTCTGTCACTCTTGACTGAAGTATCATTCGAGAGAAGAGTGAGGGCAGCTGGGATCCTCAACGACACTCTTACGTCACGGAAAGTTCAGTAGTTCGGGTCCACTTATTATATTAATGGGACACGAAGAATCCTCGCTACGTGTAATGCCTGCAACAGGGTTCTAAGCTACAAACCCCTGCTGATAAACTAATGACCTCTGTCCTAATATGAACGTTATTACGCGTACGAGACTTTATGTTTCTTTTGATAGCTACTTTACTCCTAAAGGACTCAAAATTGGAAATCGTGAATTGTAACAAATGCAGTGCGCAACACTCAGCGCAGTTTACCTATGTACACCGCAAGTTACGAAAAAGCAGAGAACGAATTTCACGTATACGTTAAATTAACCAATATCACATATTACGTGAAGGTATACTGCGTACAGTTGTGTAACATAATTGTGTTTAACTAACACACTTTAACTAACACATCGGGAATCGGAAACTGATTAGGGCGTTCACTGGCTGCACCTGTTACAACAGTGACAACATTACATTCATAGCAATTCTGCAGATAGAAATACACTCGCTATGCCCTCTACTGTCAGTCTTCCGCTAGTCCACACTTCAACATTCACCTGCACAAGAGCATCATTGTTTTAAATATCACTTAAAAGTTTTTAAAGTTTTAATTTGAAGATTTGACGTTCACGTGACCGTGCATCGTGATAAATTCTTATAATAAAACCAACTAGATGCACTAATTTCTCAAATTTATTTTTGGAATAAAATCCTACATGTTTCGGATGGTTCCTATGTCTATCAGCAGGAGCTTTTCACTGTACACACAGCAATGCTGTCAGCACATACACCATTGCTGTGTGTACAGTGAAAAGCTCCTGCTGATAGACATAGGAACCATCCGAAACACGTAGGATTTTATTCTAAAAATAAATTTGAGAAATTAGTGCATCTAGTTCGTTTTATTACAAGAATTTCAATTTACAATTTGCATAAAATCTTATCATTCTATTTTTACTGCCTAACACGTTTTAAAATACTTCCATTTATTTTAAGAGGAGATCTGGTCCGTAACATTCATGACATTGTAATATATTTCCTATTATGATTGTATTCAGCCTGAAGATGCCTTTTGTAGCCGAAACATGCTGCCAATGGTTATTTACCAACAAGTTTGATTTATATTTTGGGATCCAGTTGTGTAACACGCTGGTAGACAAGTTTGATTTATATATATTTCTTTATTTACTACTATATTTCAAGCACAACGGGGATGCATTGCCTAAAAATTGGCTATACTAGTTTATTTCAATGACTTCAGTCCTTCTCTGGATATTACTGTTATTACAGTAAGAGGTGTGGGAAACTGCCGCGTAACCGTGAAATACTAACTGGCTAGCAGATAGATGCCGGAGGGTAGCTTCACGCTCTGGCCGTTTAACTCCAGGCTAAAGGGTCATCATTACCAATTGGACAGAAGGCTGACTGGCCGAGAAGAAATGGAGAACACAATTATGCTACTCCAGCTGCTCGGTTGTTTTGTTGACCCTCTGCTAGCAGACAGTCAACGTAACTAGTATTACATATACCAATCACTGTGAGTACAGTATCAAGACTCCTGATGATGGACAGTAAGTCTGTCCGAAACATGTAGAGTTCTTTACCAAAATAAATTTATGAAATAGTGCATCTCGTTGGCTTTTATTATAACAATATGTCACGATGCACGGTCCTCTGAATGTCAAAATAGTTAGGTATAAGAAAACTTGCAAAATACCCAAGACATTATTTGGTGCATCGCCGAAATTTTAACCCAGATCTTTGGGAAAACAAATCACAAATATTATACATATTCTGCAACTTTACTAAAAAATTATAGTTCATAAAAATGTTAGTTTAGATTAGGTTAGGTTTATTCCTGCCAGTTTTGATCAATACACCATCCATATGATCTGCAAAATAAATCCCTTCTTAGTATAGTTATGTAAACTGAAGAGTTTACAGGATAAAGTATTAAAATCGTCTGCGTTAAGAAACCAAGCTAAATCTATTTACGGAAGTTTGGAAGGAGCTAGCTCTTTCGGGGTGCAAGATGGTTCTTCCTAAACTAAGCTTAAGTTGCCGGCATCAAAACGATCTGAAATTCCATTGTCATCTCTGTGAGAGTGTTGCACCATGCAGATTGAATCATTATATGCCATTTCCGGTGAAGACACAGGCTATAGAGCCAAGACACTGGATTTGAAGAAAAAGCAGGTTTAAGCCTGAAAGCACCACAATTCCAAATGGGAGACACAAGTTTCCACTCCTAGACGAAACATTTCTGCGGAAAAGTGGATCACAATCCGGATCAGTGGCGGCTCTTCAGGCACACGGGTGAGTCCCAACCGAGCGAATTTTATGCAAGAGAGTCTTAAGAATTTTTTACTTCATTATGAAATACCGATGATTTTTCCTTGTGATTAGAAGCGTTAGCTACTACATTATAATTTGAGTCAGTTCAGTCCACTTCACACCTTCAAAACTTACGTATGTTCTTCTGATCAATTGTATTAGTAACATACTATCTACATTTGTGTTCTAACTTGTTTCTTTAAGACGTTCGAATGTTGTTTATACTCGTATAATTACCGGTTCTGGCTATATAGATTGCCTAACATTATTTGATTACACCAAGGTCATATAAAACACAAAATTTAAAACCTGTTGACAGTGTACTTTCCTTATTCTATTATTCCATCTACCATAGTTCAATATCTTTTATCCAGTACTTTTTCTCGCAGCTTCTCCCAAAGAAAACACAACTTGCATAATATTATAAATAAATAGTCGAATGAAACATTCGGCTGTGTTGTGTAAGTCTCATTCTAGCGTTCGATAAAACCGAGCCCCTTCTGTGGTGTTACTTGATAGGATACCATTTTGAATATTATTATTATTATTTAAGTCCCACTTTTAATTCTATTTAACAAATTCCAGTTTTTTAATGAAAATTATGGAACAGTGAAAAATAAGCTCCAATTAACCGTGCATAGCCAAAAATACCTATCAATTATATATGCACTCAGTGACAGAATTATTTATTAATTTCCATTATCTGAACGAATACAACATCCAGGCTTTATTTATCCCAAATTAGTTTGAATATTCGATGTTCCGCGGCAATTGTAAAAGATGTTCAATAAAATACGTCGTGATTTTAGCAATTTTCAATACTAAAACAGGGGGACCGCGGTAGCACAGTGGTTAAGGTGCTGTGCTACAAATCGGAAGGTCGCTGGTTCGATCCCAGGTGGTGTCAGTGGACTTTTCATTGACATAAAATCCTTCCGATCGCACTATGGCCCTGGGGTCGACGACCCATCCTCTAACAGAAATGAATATCAGGAGTATTTCCTGGGGGTAAAGGCGGCCGGTGCCTAAGGCTGACAACCTACCACCACACTGTGCCTTTGTCACGAAATCTGGGAACCACAACTTCCTAAGAACCCTCTGGGCCTGTCCAGGCCTGTAATGGGACTGCTTTACCTGCTTTACCTTTTACAGTACTAAAACTACGATATGGGATTTATTAAAGGCAGAAAGTGAAAAATATACCAAAGTTCTAGTATTTACTGAAGTTATTTTGCAATATATGTACTGGCACTTCTTTCGCAATGCAACAGTGTGCTGTGAGTGAACCACGTTTGTTCTCATAAACCACCCAACTGCTGTACGTCTGGTTAGTTAATCCAAATCCATTCCACGCTGTTTGACACAGAAATCCAACAAATGGCAAAGTAATTAATGTCCTGCAACTAAATGCCAAAGGGGTTAAGTTAAAGAGCATGGGATTTAGACACCATGCATGTGTTAGGAAAACAAAAGCTAACCGGATTGGTCACACGTACAGTAGGAACTGCCTGTAAACACGTTATTGCAGGAAAGATGAAGTGATGACAGAAGTGAGGGGAAGACGAGGCAGAAGACATAAGCAGCTCATGGATGTCCTTAAGGAAAAGACAGGATGGTGTAAATTGAAAGAGGAAACACTAGATCGCATTCTGTGGAGAACTGGCTTCGGAAGGGACTAGGGACTTGTCATAAAACACACTGCAGAATGAATGAATGAATGGTTTACGTTAGTGCATATTTTAGGTTAATGGTTTTATCAAGGGCATTTTAAATTAGTTTAAAGTTATTTTAATCTTCTATAATATTATATTTGTTATGTTTTTGTGGTAATTGAAGTTTCACTTTTATATTTCTTAGCGTTTATAAAAATCTCTGAGTATTTTACTTACTCTTACTTGTAATAAAGACTAAATGGACAGATCACACAGTAAAAATTAGGTCCACCAATACATTTTAAACGATCACAAACTTCCTATAAAATAAGTTTTGGATTTGTGATGAACACCTGATAATTTCGGCCACATGTAACAAATTTAATCATACTAATTACGTAGGATAATTCTTCACCTTATAAGTCACGGTTTACATCTGTATATCTGGATGTTCTGTTCTTGCTACGTTTCTGGGAAATCGGAACTCTATCCAGTGAAGAAACTTCGTATCCAAAACGAACGTCGTCTCCATTTCCTCATTTTCGTTAAGCCATCCACATGTACCAGACATAGTTACTTCAGGTTACGGTAATACTAACACGACTCAGTGAGAAGTACCCATGTTTTAGTCAGTAAGGCAGTATCGGCGTTACCAAACAATTCTTAGGCACTTTCGCAAAACTGATAAAAGGACTTTAGATTCTTCGTCTATCGGCGTGGTTCACCTTGGCTCTCAATAGACGGATTATCATGACATGTGATGTTTGTAGCTTTTTCTAAAAGTGTGGAGAAAATTCATTTTCGATTAAAACTTGACAAGAATAACGGATACTTTACATGAAGTCTTCTGTACCTTTATTATAATATCTCGCTGAATTATTTTCAGAATTAGAAGTATTTCAGATAAACTTGTAGATAACATCAAAATACGCATTCTAGGTTGAGTATTTTCTTTTCTGAAAATCGTGCCGTTAATGATACAATATGGAGAATTATGGTAGAGCCAGACGGACCACAGATGACAATATAATACGGCGCAGAAAAATACAATTTGCTTGGCGGATAACGAAGGCAATAATACAGACACACTCTGATAACATTTAGTACTTATTGTCAAAGAGTTGTGCGAAATATTTTGTGCAAAGAGACCCCACTTGTACATTTCCGTGACAGCACCAAACACTGTCATATTGCTGACCGCTACATAGACGCATACAAGAATGAAAAGTGAGAGTATTGTTGCGTTTTCATGGCATTAATGATTAATCTAAAGAGCCACAACCAACGTTTTACTTACATTTTCTGTCTCTTTTATGTCATTGATGGGTAAATTCAGATATGTAGAAATCAATGTCCTTACTGTGCCGTAGTTTAACGAATTGGAAGTTAAGAATGAAGTCAGATGCATAGGATAAGTAAGAAAAGCGAGTGATTTTTGTGTAAATACAGATTGCTTCATTGCGCGTGGAACGCTCTTTAATGAGTCTGTGCAAGATGATTTCAGAATATTAAGACGCCAGTTTTCTGTTATGCCCTCAAGAAACTGACTGTACCTTGTTGGATGCCTTAAACAGAGTGTTTCTCCGACTTCTGTAAAAATTACCAGGAATAAGGCAGACGACTTCTGTCTTTGTTCTGCTTATTTAAATTGGGTTCGAGGCTTCCCCACTTCTAGAGAGACACTTGTTCTCAACAACCCGACGAAATGTCCTTGATGGTAGTCCGACTCTTGCTTACGTAAAATTTTGAATTTCACGTCAAACTTCCGGAGCTATCTTGCCTGTTCAATTACAACAGCTGCAACATGTTGAATTACAGTAGCTACATTCTGTTGAATTACTGCACCTGTATAGTGTTGAATTAGTGCAGCTACAGTGTGTACCTGTATTATGTTGAGTTAAATAACTACAAAGTGCTGAATTACAGTAGCTACAAAGTGTTGAATTGCTGCACCTGTATTCTTTTGAATTACATTAGAGACAGCGTGTTGAATTACTGCACCTGTATAGTGTTGAATTACTGCAGCTACAGTGTGTACCTGTTTTATGTTGAATTAAATAGCTACAAAGTGTTGAATTACTGAACCTGTATCGTGTTGAATTACAGTAGCTACAGCCTGTTGAATTCCTGCACCTGTATGGTGTTGGATTACATTAGCTACAGCTTGTTGATTTATGTACCTGTATTGTGTTGAATTACAGTAACTAGGGCATGTTGAATTCCTGCGTCTGTATTCTGGTGAATTACAGTAACGATGGCGTGTTGAATTATTGTACCTGTATTTCATTGAATTAAAGAAGTTAGGACGTGTTGAATTACAGTGGCTGAACTGTATTAGATTTCAGTAGCAGTATCGTTGTGATTTTCAATTTCAGGAATCCTCTTAAACGTCATTTTTTTCATGACGCTATGACCCTTTGAGAAACGGTTTCCTTGCCTTCTGTCGACTTGTTGGTTTAAATAGTTGGAAAATTAAAATCTGATCTGTCTTATCGTATTTCACTAGTACCATGGAGTTGGTAGCAATCGTGTTAATTCAATAGACTTCTCTCACCGTGTAGTTTGAAGCACGATATTAATGTTTCTAATTTTATTGCTTCTGTTCTTCATTTTTCTATCACCCCCACATTTATTAATTTATTACATTCTCTTACCGCCTATTAAAATTTGACTAATTTATTTTGAAGACTGTTTACTAGTTTACAAAATACCCTGTACGATATATGAGGAACATAAGACTTCCTTTGTCTTCTCTGGACCATACAACTGTTCGTACAGTGGCACAGTGACTAGACATACCCTGTAAGTTTTTCCTTCCTTTTAGTCTGTTAAAATCTTATGCAATTTCACATGGAACTCTTGTAAGAGAAGTTCCCCAAGCGTGTATATAAATGAAAACTATATCCCATTTTCGAAGTCATTAAAAGCCTGACTTTGCTTTCCTCTTCTGTTCTTCCCTCCTACTATGCCTTTCTCTATGTACCGAAGGCCTTATGTTTATTCACCTGCGAGATGTGTTAGTACAGTCCATGCAAATTCACAAGCGGTTATAAAATATGAGGTTTCCACAGTGCGTGTAGTAAGTGATCTGCTAGTCTGGGATCTTACGCTGTAAAAAGCAAATTGTAACTTCTAGCCTCCATGAAGGTGTTTGTGGGGAGTGACTGTATAATTCGACATATTCTTAACCTCTGCACTAGATGGACTTGAGTGGTATACGCCACGCCCTGGCCGTTTTCCCCTGAGATACGGCACCGTAATCATTGAATGCATGGCTCGTTGGTTGTCAAAGCGTCAAGTTACACTTGACAGAGAACACAGTCTTTCTGAACCTTCGCCATAATCATGACAGCTGCCACATGAAAGTCCCGCTACTTACATAAGAGGGAACCATGACAAACCGATAACTATGGCAAGGGTGTTGTGACTCATTCACTCACTCAAAAACACCCACCCACCCATTCATCCTCTGTCGCAAGTATTATACAACGTTCATCATCATTATAGTACATAATTGTTCTAAAGAGAGGCTAAGTTGTTTACGTAAAACGTAATAAACAAGCGAGTAATTCATACGTAGAAACAATAAAATATTTAATCAACGATGATTTATTTATATATTTACAACTATAAATCCTTCTCGAAACATAATATTTGAGGTTATTAATGAATTTTTTGTACTTTATCAGATCCCCAATATAATTGAAAAGGCGACGTTGTCAAAGAAGAGACTCGAGAATGTGTCAAATTCAGCTGGCAATGTGAAGGCAACAGACTGTCGTAGGTACATTCCAGCACACTTAAACATATAACACTGAGCCCTATTTGTTGTCATAGTAAAGGAAATATTGATAAGAAATTTACTTTAACAAAGTTGCAGGAAATTTTAGGATCTTATACACATAACTGAATACTGGATATAAAGTCTAATTTTTCTGGAACAGGTAACTTCCGCTGGTATGCAATCACAGATTACTACCCTCATGCAATGCTCTTGCAAGCCTTGTACGATCATGTGTTTCCATCAACGGAGGCCAAGGTAAGCTAACCAATTTCATGTACTTTCATGGTTTTCGCTGGAAGCAGTGCCGTCTAATTTTAGCATTAATATTTTTCTTCAAAAAATTGTTGAGAAAAATTTAATAAAGACAAAGAGTTTGCAGTCATTGACGAATCATAGGCTTAATAAAAATGTTTATCTTGGAAAGAATTATTCGGTATTTCAACAGATCACGATGTGGCAACTAAACTTTACCTACAGTAAAGTACATACATGTCAAGTTTTCCATATAACGTGCAATCAGGGCACAGATGGGGAGCAGAAGTACAATTCTACTATTTGTTGAACTACGACGATAGATAGGGGTGGGTCCGTAGCATACATAATGTATATGTATAATATATGTATATGTGTATTATATGTATATGTACACGTATATGTATATTATAATTATATGTGTATGTGTTTACATATATATATATATATATATATATATAGCTATGATAAATTTTTACTCTAACAAAAGCCCGACTTTATAACCGATAATAATACATAATTATTTCCTCGTAGACTAAAACGATATGAATGTAAATTACGAATATGTTTCAGTTCCTATCTCAGTGACAAAAACAAGGTCCTTTCTCTCAGAGGACCAGTCTGTAAAAATATTAGGGAAATTATTTTTCTATGCTGCAATAATTTAAATACTGGTACTTAAATGTACACAGTGTGGAAAAAAGAAATTCTTTACTTTTAATACTTTTGGTACGTACAACAATTATTATTCCTACGACGTTTAACATTAACATCACTGTACTATTACCAATACATATTAACATTACTCCACGTGACCAGTAGACTTTATTTTTGGAGTAGAATTGAATGATAATGTATTAGCGGCATTATTCAGTCACCTTTGTCCAGAAACTCACTCTCTTCTACTAGAACCCGCCTGGCAAAAACCTATTTCTTTGAGATCTGTCTTAATATTTCCAACTTCGATAACAGAAAATATGTGACGGAGATTTGAACCAAGGGCCGTCTTGGCTGAGTTTCTTTCCTGTGGCAACTCGAGCATGATTAAATACGTATTTTCTTTAAAGTAAGTAAGCTTTCTTATTCCTGGGAGATTGTTTCCAGTTGAGATACATCACAAAGTGGATGCAATTTAACAGCGCCCAAGTTCCTTCCGTCTCGCAAGCCCCCCTCTGCCTCCCACAGCCACCTTCCTCTCATTCTGTATAAACAAACACAACAAACACACAACGTCAGTACTCTAATATTTATATTAAAGAAAAAAAATTTCTGTTTTGACGAATTCATCACTGCCAAAAGTAGGAAAATGTACAATATTTCTTGAACATTTTCCTGTAGACTACCATATCACTAACACTGTACTTGTATAACTAGATCGACGTAGTATAAAATAAAGTTACACCCTATTTTGACGCTCAGAAAGTCATTTCAGAGCGATGTCATAATGTGTTTATGGTTGTAGTATGATTCTGAGTGAAGAGCTTTTATACCGCCCAAGGAAAGTATTCGATTGATATTTGTAAATAAGTACACTGCCTTTTCTTTAGAACATAAGTCAATTTTTGACATTCTAATTAGAGGAATTTTATTTGTAATGAGTAAATATCCTTGACGTTTTAGTGTGGGAAAATGGGATTTCTTATTTATACTAATTGAACATACTCCAAAGAAAACTATATGTAGAGTATTGCCATTGGTACAAATACCAATAGTTATGATTTTCTTCTCACTTCAAAAAGTTGCTTTATACACATTTGATAAAGCACAATTGAATGTTACATTTAAAGATGTAGGAGGAAATTTTATAAGTCTTCCCTGTAACCACAAATATGTGATTTGTAAAAGTAAGTGTCCTGCTTGAAAATGTGTTTGCTCTGCTGTTTTATGTCTCTGTAAATTTGTAACATTATATACAGAGACTTGTTTGATTTCGAATCCATGTCTCCCCCTAAGCTACGGCACGACGGTCATTCCGGTTACGTTGTATTTCAAGACACCCTGTATGTTTCCTTTTATCTTATTTCTCTCCTTAATTACTGCAGGCTTCCATCCTGCTACATATTCTCGATTCTTGGATAATTTTCTGCTACGGTAGAAAAAATCTACCACGATGTGTTGTTAAGGGACATTTGTAACTGTACAATGAATATTTTCGCGTGTTCAAGCTTTTTAACGGGCTAATTATACGTAACTGCTGAGGTAATGAGATACAGACTACTGACATAACATAATTTGCATCCATTCGTTTGACTGAGAGAGACGAAGTAGTAAATGAGAACACGGGAGTATCAAATATCAAAGACGAAGATCAGCGGATCCAGATAATTATACTACAAATACTGTACCGTGCTAGATAAAGAAAAAAGATTTCAGTTTAGGGAATCTATTTCCCAGACGACACGTGATGAATTCTGCTCCGGTTCGTGCGATACGATTGGCGCACCGTCAGAAAGGGGAAGGGGGTGGGGGGGAGAGACACAAGTAAAACTTACAAATTGATATTGATTTGAAGTTTGCTGGAGTTTGCATTTTGTTACGACGCCAGCCAATTAGTACAATACCCAAAAGTAATTAAACCTCGTAAAAAAGTTGAGACCAAACTTACAGATGCAATTGGAAAAGAAGGAATGTTTGCAGAAGCGTATGAGAGAGTTAGTAGTCATGTTTTATCCAAACAGACTGCTAGTACTCTCAACAGGTTCACAACAAGTGCCTGTCTCAGTGAAAGACAGGAATATATCTTATAATTGGTGAAACTTAACACGGAGTGCAACATCATACATTTCAGCGTTAAGGAAAGTTTTGCGTGCTTTCAGGCTAACGGCGCAGAGCAGATGAGAGCTGCACTCTTCTGGGCTATTACGCAGTGAGTAGTGGTAATTTCTTGCCGGCGTTTCAAGACAACCCATCCGTCCAATCGTCAAGGGTTAAGAATCCAAAATTCTTCTCCTGAAACATCAGTAAGGGATTATACTGCTCGCTGCGTAATTGTCTAAAAGAGCGCAGTTCTCAGAGAAATTTTTGTCCCTCATTCATTTCCTTTACATTGGAAAATAGATAAAATATTTAGGATTTTTCTCATCTGGAATTTGGCGGCGTGTCGTTGACGATTTGTGTCAAACGTTTCGAGACAACGTAGTTGTCTCAAGTTAAAGTGATTAAATGCCTAGATGCAGATAACGAGATTTTGTATAACCACATCAGAATATGAGCTACAAACAATGGCATACCACCTAAACCTTATAGCAAGAAAATACTATATGACTATATCACTCCAAAAACAAAACCAATGGCAATGTGGGGAAACCACAAACAGAGAGTAAAAATTGTGATAAACGATAATATTATTGAAGAGGTAACAGATTTTAAATAATTTGGGTACCGTATATCAGAACACAAAAGTGATTTAGACGACAAATTGCAATCATACAACAAAATAAACAGAGTTATGCGGAGACATTTGGAAAACAAATGAACAAAGAAACAACATTAAGAATTCACAACATTACAGCTAAAAGAGCATTGAAATTTGGATATGAAGCTTGGGCACTGAGGAAAAGAGGGGAACAATTTTTAGAAGCAGCACAGATGAAATTTTTGAGACACTTACTTGTAATAACAAAACTTGATAAAGAAAAGAATCAATGTATTGGGAGAAAACGGGAGCACAGAACATAATAAAGGAAATAAAATAGTACCATGAAAAGTGGTTAGAACAAGTATGGAGGATGGACACAAATAGAATACCAAAACAAGCACTACAATATCAACCAAAAGGACGAAGGAACATAGGAACACCGAGGAAGAAATGGAGGGACCAACTTCATCTTGAGGATTAAGGAAAAGGAAACTCGCCTAACCCTTCATGAACATGATGATGATGATGATGATGATGATGTTGATGATAATAATAATAATAATAATAACAATTACTTCTGGGTATTTGAGTGTGTTCCGTACGTAAATATGCAACTGTCTTATCAATTAGATCAAAATATTCTTTGTATATCTTTATTTTGGTGCACTCTAGTATTTCGGTCATGTGGACTGTAGGTGAAGGAAGTTCTGACGTTCATGAAACTCGAGAGCACATTGCTATTTTCAAAACAAAAACCACTCAGCAAGGTTTAGGTATTATGTAACTATTGGTAATGGGCCCATACCTAGAATGGTGATCGTTTCCCAGCCCTGTACCTAATTTAAAAAATTACAATTAATAATTATTTTATGAGGTTTGAGCGATTTTCTCGGCCAGTTCTCCAAAAGTAAATTAAACAGCGTCACACGATTTTAGGAATATGGTGTTTGAGTTTACGCCATATAGAATACAGATGCAGATAAAATTATTTTAAAAGGGATAATGGAATTCAGATAAAGTAATATCGTAGAACCAGACGTAAAGAATAAAACGAATGAGAAGAAGAGAATATTGACATTAGAATGGATATTATGATGAACGTGATCCTATCAAACAAAGAGAAATAAATACAGAAGTAATAGATGCAGCCATGTTTAAAAAAGAAATAAAACCACCTGCCAATGAAATAAAAAACTGTAATTTTTTGTGTGGACATTACATTCATTTGATTGCTTGTCAATGTATCGACAAATTTCTTACTACGATCCAATTTTAGTGTTACTGGCGAGGATTAGAAGCTAACAGAACTGGGAAGCTATGCCGTCAATTCTCACTAATTTCGCTGTTATTAAAGGTAGAGAGGAACATCAAAGTTTCGGTAGAGGTGGAGAAACAGGAGAAATGAAAGCGCAAACAGCTGCAAAGAATTGTGAGGGACTCTTTGTGGTGAGTCAGGTCAGCCGAAAGTGGATCACTATCTTGAACCAGAGCCGAGCCCGCAATTCTTGCCTCTGTTTAAGATTCAGAGATCGTCTGAGCAGTTGAAGGCTGAGAAAGTCGCTGTCAACGCAAATATTTTTTCAAGAAATGGTAATAAATCTTGCTGTTTTATTACCAAATTAATTGGCAACTTTCGGGAACGAACTTCAGTGACGGTTTTGTGCTCCGAAGGGGCGTCATATTATTTATGTCGGGTTAAGGATGTAGATTCGTATTAACAGTATCTAGGGAAGGTACTTGAACCGGAGACAAATAGAATGAGAACGAATTACAGAAGAGCACGTAATGACGGTTTTAAGCAATTGCAATATTCAGGATACATTTTACAACTTTTATATTTAAATCAACAATAATGAAATGAACCGGAAACTGAAAGTTTATGCATCGTTTTGGTTGGAAGACCTTACCTTAAGGAACAACACGGTAAGCCTAAGACTGGCATTGCTTTTGAAAACTACAATATAGGAGAACTTCATGAAAGTATGAAGATGTATAAGAGACTTGAAACTCTCAGAACAAAGTCTAAAAATGGATTTTGTAAATAGGGAACACGCAATGAGATATGAGGTTTTCACTTCGGTGACTATGAAGAAATACGGTTCTGGTATATGACGCCGTGTAGTCTACCGGAATATTCCGATCTTTCGACCAAACTTACTGTTTTACTGTATATGTGGTCAGAGTTTCAAAAACGTCTGCATATTTCTACCAGATTGCATGCCACCATATCCCAGAATACGACATTCGTTAAGTAATAAAGTATGTGATGGGAATGGAGAAAAGAAATAAAGAAAATGAGAGGCTGGAAGAGACTTGAGGAAGTGAGACACAGAAATTGTTAGCAAAGGAAGTAGGCAAAGGAAAAATTTAAAGAGCTAGATGACAGTATAATGAATGATGGAAATACAAGAAGCCAGTCCCGATGGTCACGTGTTCTAAGGCATGCTTCTGGGGCCCTCGCTTTCTGAGATTTCAGGTTCAAATCCCTCCGAGTTCATGGACGTTTGTACCTTTTGATTGTTGTTTATTATCTGTGCTACGCATCTATCCTCGTCCATAGCATTCATACCAAGTGCGTTATTGAGTGTGACCAAGTGCTACAATAGCCCTCTACAGTTACAGTGTGGAGGTACAGAGAAGTCAGAATAGTATACAAGTCCTATACAATGAAAACAGAGAAGGATAATGGAACACAGAAAGAAAAGGGAGGAATTTAGAAGCATGAAAGGGAAGTGGTAAAGGACAAAAGATAAAAGAAAAGCAAACAATAGGCAAAGAAATAAATAAAAAAGAGGATAAATAGGAAAGAATAATGAGCAGATGGACTGAAGGCAGGAAGTTAAGCTCCATATTACTCAACTCTCTACCTCTTCCGCGCATCCCCTCATGGTATTGATTGCTTCGCTTAAACTCACGTGACGTGTTCTTTATCCTGATGGCATCGCACATAAACAGCCGTAAGATGACCCGGCTCCTTTATGTGTTCATATCCGATCAAACCAAATGAATAGAAAGTTTTTATGAAACGTGTATTTATAGTCTACACTGGCGACAGAATTATTCAGCCTCAAGCGGGTTACTGTAGCGTTATGCGTGTGCCAAATGAGGACGACTGGGTAAAACACACAAAGACACAATACGTTTCTCGGCCGGTTGAAGCGTCGGCGTTTGGAAGCGGCGCCCTTGAGGAGGGGGGGGGGGAGAGAATCAAAGGCTTCAAAACAGAGCACGGCACTTTCTGACGATTGGCGTTGCGAATAATTTTCATGTACAAAATCCTCACAGTTTAGTTTTCACAAAGAGACATTTTTTTATTTTTATAATGTTAACCGTAACACGGCTTTCAAATTTTAATATCACTTGACGTCATATCTATCACGGTACTGGTGATAGATTTCGTCATACCCACAGGGTGCCTCCAAGAGATTGAACATAGGATTCCACATCACTATGTACGTTATGATTACATCTGTTTTACATGGAAGAATCTACCTTCAGCTGCACGACATAAAACATATCGAGCTCAAGCTATTATGAATAATTTTTTGCAGTGTTTTATACATAATTTTTTTTATATGGGTACTCCCTACTAACGATCCTACAAGGACTGAACATGTACGAGATTTCAATTGTTTACTTTTAATCTTTTAATGCAATATAAATTTGGAAGACAAATTATGCATTTGCTTGGATATTATAATGTTTTAGTTGGTGATGAATTTAGTTTTATTTTTAAGCACTCCACACGGACTAATACCTTGATTAGCTCACGGCCATTTCATTCCGTCATTGCCCCAATGCAAAATGCACTCATAGCCACAGCTAAAGCCGCGTAGTCTGAAGTACTTGACTTCGTAACGTAAATCACAAAAGGGTGTGCGTGAAATTTGAAACACGAATGTTTGTGTTTCCTGTGTGCTTCCGTTAATCCCCATATCCTTCTTCCCATCTATCCGTGTATTGTTTCAACAAATCTAAATGTTCAATCATCCATCCCTTTAGATCAGTTTCCTTTTTTTTTTTTTTTGCTCACGTTTATACATTCTTCCTTCTCAGTTCTTTCTTAATATTTCTCATCCAACTATTATTCCATTTGTTTCCTCACACGACAGCCTTTCGGCCTGCCTAACCTAACCTAACCTAACCTAACCTAACCTACTAAAATGCTGTGCCTTATTAATCATAACCTTAGCGTTTTGGAAGGTACTATATAAACGCACCATGACAAAACATGATATCTTATACATTTCTAATTGATTTTGAAAACATTTGAACGATATTTTAACGATTTTAAACTGATACCTGAGATTTTCTCTAAACATTAAAGCAGCTCTTATATTTACGCACTGAATTTAGCACCAGATCGTTGGTTTGAGTAATTAGACAAAAGGCTGAAGAGAAAATATTTATATTGGCTCAGTGACGGTTGAAGAATCAAATGTGTGCATTGGCGACAATGCGTTGTGTTTCCAGTTCAGGCTTAGTGTAAACCTTTTGTTGAATCTATTGAATTTTGCTTGCAGAAATATATCTGAGTTTTTAGTAGAATTGTTCCATGATAATTGCACTTTGCTTTTCGTGGGATTTGTCAGGTTATTTTGAACGCTTTAATTCTTGGTGACATTCGAACTTAATGACCCATTATTATTTATGAATCAGTATCTCTACTATTTACGTTTTCGTCTTACATAAGTCACTATGATGTTATTAGTTTTATGTAGAAAAAGGGGAAATTCTTTTGTCACGCCTACGCAATCGTAGCTCCCTTTCACAGCATTTTCTGCAAATCCTCTCCGTTTCGGTTTTCTGTAACCACGTGATGTTGAAAGAGAGCGGGGTGGCCTTCCCCGAAAACATTTTTTGTACAGAATTCTTACACCCAATACTATGCAAGTAATGTTGATGGATACCTAAAAATGCCCTTTTTTTAAATATCTAAATTCCCATGCTTCAATCACAAACAACACTTAAATTTTATATAGAAATGTTTTTCTATATATAGACTTAAGACGAGAAGAAACTGTTGATGTCAGCGCCAAAGTTTTGGATTTCGAATCAGATCTCTATGTGAGATTTAACTGCGTAACTACATGGAATAGAAAATTCCCCTCTTTTTATGGAATCCGAAGTTTCATTACCGCATTCACAAGCGCCCGCCACCTCTTCCTAGCCTGAACCAGACCAATCCAGTCCATACTCCACAATTCCGCCAGAAGATCCATTTTAATATTATTATTCCATTTTCGTCTAGGAATTCCAAGTCATCTTTTCCCTCAGGTTTCAACACCAAGACCCTGTTTGCACCTTTCCTCGCCCCAACACGTGCTACATGCCCCGCCCATCTCCTAATACATCACCCGCATAATATTCGGTGAGTACTACTGATTACGATGTTCCAAATTATTCATTCTTATCCTCTCTCCTCTTACCTCGTCTATCTAAGGCACAATATCTTTCTAGCACCCTATTATCAAACACCCTCAGTCTATATTGCTTCTTTAATGTGAGCTACAAAGTTCAACATCCACGTATAACAATGAGTAAAATTTAAGGAAAAATATATACGGAGATCTGAATTATTTGTAGGGGTGTTTAGTTTATGTTCCCATGTTCATACAAAATGCATGCTTATAACCGATCCTTGATTTCTTCCTTGGCTAGATCATTCGGCTCCACACCTCGTTTGTAATATACGTAACATGAGGTATGAGGATCGGCCTGCTAGTCGTTCAGCGGTGATCGTGTCTTATCTCAAGGAATATACGTGGTAGTTTCAAGGTAGCCTGGGACAAGCCTAAAGGTATGTGGAGAAATATTAATGGAGTTTTCCATTAATGAAGATGTTGTCACTTATTAATTTAATCTACTTCTCTTATGTTCTTCTAATCCTTGCACAAGTTACTTATTGTTCATAAAGCATCACCAGTACACTGCTTATACACATACATATAGCGGCACTTACAGAGGTTTCTTAGATTCCTTCCTCAGTAAAGGTCTAAACACAACTGCCTACAATATGCTGTTTACCTCGAACTCCCAAGGCCTCTGCCTTTGTCCTTGTATCTCTTCCCCTTTTATGCCTTACGGGACCCCAGTGTCCCAGACTCTCTTTGACATGGTGGTGCCGACCACTGCTAAAACTTTCACCCCAGTTTCATCTTTTCTTCTAAGGCCACTTGTACTGTTATCACCGTAAATGGGAGCAACTTAATTGTTAATTTTTTTAATTTTCGACCGAAATTCCGAAACTTGCATTATTATCTTCATAGTATTTCTAAAAGTTCCTTGGCACTGGCTGATTTGTTATGGCCAGATAAATAATAATCATTTTGACGTTACTAAGAGAGGTTCAGAAATTCATTCTTGAAGATTATAGGCTTCTGAGCCATGACGTCATGTTTTTGGCAAATTTGTTATCGTGCTTCCATCTTCAGAGTTATCTTGGGTTACCATGAAGATATAGGCAGCACGCTTCTTAGAAACGCCCTTAACAAATTACCAATTAACCCGGCGTAATTTCCTGAAAGACTATAATCTTTAATCAACAACACTACGAAAGCCTCCAACCGTTCGTAAAAATGTGGTTTAATTTTCTTTTTGCTTTACACATGGAAATAGTTTTAAATGTTGAAAGAAATATTAATATAGTAACACATTTTTCTATCTATTGACAATAAATTTGAAGCGTTTTACTTCCGAATAATAAGTAATTAATAATTTGATATTTGGACAATTTTACAAGAGCAAATAATTTTTCTGCTTATGTGCGTTTATAGACATAATATAAATTTCGAACGGAATTTTTTTAAATTTTCCATATCGTAATATCATTAACAGTTACTATATTCACAACGTATTTATCTAAAATCAGGGTGAAATCAAAATGGTGTCTACTCCTACGTCTATCATTTTTATGTTCCATTATATTCCCAATCACAATTCTCTGTTACTTCCTTTTATTCTTCACTTATGCTAATCTTATTTTCTTTTGATAAATACATTAAAATGTCATTCTATAAGTGGAACTAAATATTTTGAAACACTTTTTTTAATTTTGCCATTTTTCCTCTTATTTCTTCTATCTTTAATCGATATTTATAATATTCCACGTCTACGGTGTTCGAACAGAATTTTTCTCTGTTTAAATCTCTTTTGAATATGCAGTTATTTCACAATCGTATCCACATTTTTGTTTATATATATATATATATATACACACACACATGTATACTGTATATATAATTACCTCTCAAAAATGCATTCATGACATCGTTATGAAACGTGACATTAGTTCAAAAGCAATAACTCCCTTGGATTCAATTTCTGCTTCTACTGCGTTAACCGAATTCTCGTATGTCTTACTTAATACATTTATCCTGCTATCTCGTTCCCTCCTAATATCTGTCCCTTCTTCCTCCTTCTCTTTTTCCTCTTTCCACATAACAGATATTATTGTCTCTTTCCCCCTTTTTCATTCTTAAAGTCTTTCCCTATAAGTCTTTCTCTCTAGTTTTCTTCCTTCAGGGATATTTTGTTCTCACTCTCACAACAGACACTGCTAGCTCACCATGAGAGAGTAATTCAAATGCTGGTCGTGTACCCGCTGTGGCATGCATCTTACACAGTAAATGATAGCAGGGCACACACACACACACACACACACACACATCCATAGTGCTACGCCGTGAAAAGTTGAGATAAGTCCCATGTGGCTCTAGTGCAGACGGAAGTGCCGTCTAGTTCAGCCAAGGACGTCGCGACAGTAGAAAGTTTAGCAAATACAGCGACTTCTGGGATTTAATCAGTTAAGTAAAATTTACGTTGTTATAAAAATACTAAGAGCGGAGATCACAAAAACGTATTTTGGGTTTTACTTCTTCTCTTATTTCTGATCCTAATCTTAATTTTCTCATTTATTTCTTCGTAGTCTTCCTTTATTCTTCAATTTTTCCATCCGACCCTCCTCATTTTATAATCCGTACCCATTTAGCTAAACGAAAAGAAGGAGAAAAAGCAGAACGAATAGCAAGAATTTTTTTTCCAAATTTTAAATAAGATCCTTCCTATTAGTCTACGTTCTCTCGGCTTCGTTGTATTTTATTCCTTTCTTCCATGCTTCTTTTTCCATCCTTAATTTTATCATTTTTCCTTTATTTCCACATACATTCCTTCATTTATTTTCACAGTTGTTTTATTCCTTATTCATTTCATTCTTTCCATCCCTTTGCTTGTTTGCTTATTTTACTGTAGTTTTGTATACGGAAGATAAACAATACATTTTTGTACTTGCAGCACGGTTGACAATATTTCACCGCCACTTGCGTTTATACGGCCTGCACGTAAAAGACTGAAAGTTAATTTGTGTCACAGTGGCTCGGCCCCCCCAAGGAACTTGCTAAATTATTTACCTTAAAAGTTCTGATTGTGTGAGTATAAAGCAGCCTTAAATAAATGAGCATTTGCAAGCCTGCAGGAGATCGCTGTATTGTCCAATTGATAATACACGCTATTGTTTTACTTTAAGGTTGAGCGAACACCATCCACATGGTCACACCGCAGCCTGCAGGTTTAGATACGTTATTGCGTTCTTGATTTTACTAAATTTTGTTTAGTGAATTTTACTGTAAAACCTGAACAGAACGTGAACCGTAAAATGTGAGGTTTGGGCTGTAAGCTGATGTGGTTTTGAAAAGTAGTGAAAAATGTGTAATATTACTGTTTTTATCATTATAATTACTAGTAATATTATGTATTTACAAATTTATAGGGACAAAATAATATCATAGAATATGAGATTTCTTAGACAGGATATATGAAGACGCCTACCTGTTGAAATCATGAAATGAAACAACACATCACACTATTTTCACAGCATCACCATGCTTTAATGTAATTTTTATTTTTTCAAGTTCACAAGGGAATGGATTCCATCAAATTCAATAATAAGATGATGTTAATCTCCGTAAATAGATATATAGAAACGTATATCCTATAGTAATTCCGAAGATATATTAAGATCACCAGTAGCATAAATCGTAAGATCAACACTCAAATATCCATTCCACCCAGAATATTGAAGCAACACGTCCCTCCGAAACGCCGGTACCCAACAGTATTTTACGCTCTAAAACTCACAATAATAATACGAAAAATCTCCTAAACTAAAACCCGAGAGCTTACGTACTTTAGCATTTACCACAAAATTAAGCGTTTTTCAATACAGTATTCAAAGGAATAAGGTTGACGAAAGAATTACTTTGCAAGAAACTAACGCACGTTAAACAGAATAGAGGCAGAAAATTCCAGAGCTTGAATTGGAAAACACAGAAAACTTGAGTTAAGAGAAAGAGAAAATGCATAACTACGCAGTATGGGTTTCGAAAGGGAGTGAGCTCCGCTTGAAAATTAATAACGACATTGAAGAAATCGGCAGAAGAAGAAGAAAAAGAGAAGAGACAAAGGAAAAGAATAAGATGGCATATAATAATAAGAAATAATTACTATAATAATAATAATAAAAGCAGGAAAATAATCGTCCCTTAAGCTACAAATACAAGTTAATTTCTTACTGGTTTTATCTCAGTATTTAACCAACTTGATGCACAAAATTTGTTTCACAATAAGTTTTATTTCGTGCCTCTACATGTTTCGAGCACATGTACTCAACATCAGGAGGTCAAAATTGCATTACACAGCCTCTGGTATTATCACACCTATAGGTCTGATTATACCAGAGGCTGTGTAATGCAATTTTGACCTCCTGATGTTGAGCACATGTGCTCGAAACATGTAGAGGCATGAAATAAAACTTATTGTGAAACAAATTTTGTGCATCAAGTTGGTTAAATAC
>Ga0123354_10002913_pt1 | contig 23210 bp, 16 predicted proteins | sample TergutLab28metaG_2_FD_97872 | JGI IMG/M metagenome (GOLD analysis project Ga0123354, IMG submission 97872) | Labiotermes labralis P4 segment gut microbial communities from Petit-Saut dam, French Guiana - Lab288 P4 | ecosystem: Host-associated > Arthropoda: Insects > Digestive system > Gut ... | reverse complement strand
GGGGACCCGTTGCGCTGACCACGTGACACCCCTCTATCCGCAAAAGTTGGCACTAACTTCGCCGACCGGCGGCGGCCGCTCTGTCGGTATAGTTCGCGTGCGGACTAAGGCCACGGAGTATAGAGGGATGCACGTTCAACAAAACATAAAATTTGTTAACCAAGTCTTCACACTTAAAAACATGGCTTGAATGTTCTCCAATACATCACCTTTTTACCACTACCGAAGCAGTTCAGGGATGCTGATGTTAAAAGTTCAAGAGGGCCGTAGAATGTTCGGCGTATGTGGAATGTGGCCTGTTGGTGTCTTTTTAGCAACTTGCTCTTTTGTCTTTAAAAGTATTTTCATCCTCGTGCGTGCGGTCGAAGGTTCACGTCGATCTTGTTGCGTGTCTATGCCAGGTACATCTATCACAATTTTCAAGACATTACAGGAAGTTGCGAAAAAGACGCCACATTCCACATGAGCCGGACTTTCTACAATCTTCAAAATTTTGATTGTTTGAATTCATGAAAGTTTTAACAACACCATCATCGCTTAGGTACTTCGATAGTGGTAAAAAAAAAGTGGTATATTTTAGAATATTCAAGACCATGTTTGTAAGTGTGAAGACTTAGTTAACATTTTGTCATTTAAATAGTTTAATACACACAAGTGTGAAGACCTCAACTGTTATTATAAAGTGAGGATTCTGTGCAAAAACTGCGACCTTAAGAATCAATAAGTGCTTGTGTCATTTTGATGTGTTATAAACAACAGGCCAGCACGCCCTGAAGGTGGCGTAGACAAACGCCAAAACGCGTTGGAGTTAAATAAGTGATTAGCTTGGAGAATATGCACTAACAGTTGTTCAATAAAAAGTGACTTCAAACATGGTGCACGGTATACACAAGGCCAAAATTGTGGAGAAGTTTAACGATGGGAAACCTCGGAAATAAGATACCAAGTGGTTAATTTGTAGCAGGCCTCTTTTTTCGTTAAGTGGAAATTATCGAAAACTGGAAATGAGTAGAGCAGTGAGACTGTCTGCGAGTGATTTGCAAGAGGGAGAGCAAGAAAGATTTCCAAATCTGGAATAATTGTACAGGAACATGCAAAAGCAATGTCTAAAAAGCGGGGGGGAAAAGTGAATTTAGTGCACGTACTGGATGGATAACAATTTTCCGAAAGACATCAGATTATACTTAATTAAGTCTGTGGTGAAGCGAGCGATGTTTATGAAGGAATTTTGGCAGCCTGGTTGGCCTAACCTCAAGTACCTATGTGAAAGGGAATCTTGCTGTCATGTAAAAAATTCCATATCGTATTATGACGGATTTATGAAATGTCAGTACGTCAATAGGTATATATGGAGTTCTACCTCTATTTCCCCATACAATCAATTGAGCGCAAATGCACATGTTTTTTAAACTGACAGTGCTGTTCTTAGCGTGATGCAACTAGTGCGAACTGATAATTAATGAAGGAAATATTAAGCGGAAGGCTACAAATGTGTTTTGGGGGTTTAAAGTAACAATTGAATTTGGAAAACTGGTACTCCATCTAGTGTGCGACAGACAACTGCGTGGCGTTAGGCATAGGGAAATCATGGTTCACGTTAATAGATGAATTTAGAATCACATGTAGTTCCTTGCAGCTGATTGAGAGTAGACGTGAAAGGGAGGGTGAGCAGCAGTGGTGAAGATAAGTGATTAAAAATAAATTATTTCGCCATGGCCAGCCCGTCTCCGGCGAATCCCTTAGGATATCTGGTTAAAAGACAGTATAACGATCGACTTTATATTGATAAAAAGTTGTTGCGAGAAAGACTATACTCAGCACGCAATTTATATAGGAAGGATCTACGAGCACATTATGGTTGTGTAAACGCCATCGAGTTTTCCAATAAAGGGGAGCTGCTAGTATCCGGTGAGAATGTGAGACGTACTATGCATGTGATAATAGCATACATTTCCAGCAAGCAGTGGCAGGGTTTTTGTTGAGTGTCATTCTGTTAATATGTTACTTTGTGTAATTTTGTAGTTTTAGTAAAGTTATTTTTGCTTTCTCACCACACGCACCCTGGAGCAGGAATATGTGAGGTTTAATGTTACCACGACGGTGGCTGAAGAATAATGTGCCCTGGGATGTGACGCGATGTACCTGTAATAGCAACAGCATATCACGCCGAATCGTCGGCGCAGTTTACCAGACTGCGCGGTGTCACATTTCAGAAGACAGTCTTCATTATCGAAATTATATTGTGATTGTGTTCTTACTACAATATCAGTCTTAACTTCCAAATGTGCTTGGTATTTTTATATAATAGGTTTCACTCAGCTGTTATACACTGACTTTTAAACTTTAATTGTACAATATTATGGGTAGTCCTGTATTGTATATTGCTGCTAGGAACCAGATTTCTTTCTTCAAGGCATGAACTGAACATTCCCAAACTGTTCTGAGAAGAACTACACTCAAAGCAGTTCCATGTCTTTTCAGAAGACTGGGTTCATTGTGGTGATATAGCCCTGTATTGTTTGTCATCATGTAAGTAGAAGAGTATTCAGTAGTTCTGATAACTGTCAATATAACTCATATTCATTGAGACAAATTGCTTACTACAAGTAGGTGCAGTGATCCACTGTTTTGAGTTCATTTAATTTCCATCCTGCCCATTGCACCCAAATGCCAAACATTTGATATAGCCCCTTAAGAAAAGTGGCCTGGGATAGTGTAGACAGTTTAATGACTTGCTACAGACTGGGCAGTTCAGGGATTGAATCCTGCGAGGGCGAGTTTTTCCACACCTCTCCTGGCCAGCCCTGGGGCCCACCCAACTTACTGTACAGTATAGGCACCAAGTCTCTTTCCCAGAGGTAAAGTGTCCAGGGCGTGGCATTTATTTCCCACCCCCATCTAGTGCTGAGGTTAAAGAGAGAGTACAGCTATACTGCTCTCCATGTGGTCCTTCATTGCCAGTTCTAGGGTAAACTTTAACTTTTACTGACAAGAAAAGACATGGAGCATTAAATCTGACAGTTTCATGGACCAGGTGAATGGGCTGCCTGTCCCTGACCAATATACAGTAAAGCTGTCACTGTGTTCATCAAAAGTAGTGTTGCTGTAATAATGGGTTTATGCTCCACCCTGCTGAAAATTGTTAACTTGCCTTTTATTTTTTAACGCAAGAAAAAGTTGTGGGCCATCAAATTTGGTGACATCTTATGCCAAGGAAATGGGCTTTACCTATTGCATACGTTGGTATGCTGGTGAACTTTGCCTTTCCAGACACAGTCCAGTACATATTGACAGGACATGGACATATGTAGACAATATGTATGAACCTAGTGAATTGCCATTTGTTATTTGGAAATGGTAGTTCATTTTCATACTTTCTTGTAGTCATCTAGGGAGCAGAGGAACATATTTTAATGCAGTGAGCAACAGAACAGATATAAATGTTTTGATAGGTAGTGTAGCTACAGTCAATAACACAACAATGCATACCTAATTGATGTTTATTAGAAAATGATAAAAAGAACTACATGTTTTGCCCAACATTGACCATCATCAGGTTTTTCATCTGAAAGATCTGTGTACAGATCTTTCGGATGAAAAACCTGATGATGGCCAATGTTGGCCGAAACATTTGTTTACAAATCTTTCAGATGAAAAACCTGATGATGGCCAGTGTTGGCCGAAACATTTGTGTACAAATCTTATGTACGAAATACCTGATAATGGCCAATGTTGACCGAAACATTTGTGTACAATTCTTTCGGACGAAAAACCTGATGATGGCCAGTGTTGGCTGAAACATGTAGTTTTTATCATTTTCTAATAAACATCAGTTATGTGGAGGATTAAAACTAACGAAGAATTAGATAAACTGATAAAACATAAAAGTATAGTCAGTCATATTAAAGCTCAACGACTAAGCTGGTTTGGTCATACAAAGAGAATGCCAGATACCAGAACAGTGAAGGAGATGTTTAAATGGAATCCTCTAAGTAAAAGATCACAAGGAAGACCCAAGTACCGATGGGAGGACAACGTCAAACAGGACATTTGCCAAATGAAGGTTAAAAATTGGATAACCTGCATCCAGGATCAAGGGAAATGGAAAGATGTCGTTGAGAAGGCCATAACTTTCAACTACTAAAGGAAGTTCAGTGCCTGAAGAAGAAGAAGAAGAAGAAGAAGAAGAAGAATAAACATCAATTAGATATACATTGTTGTGTTATTGACTGTAATTACCCTGCCTATTAATTACTACACACAACAGGGATGGCACATTTCAAAATTATTAATGCGTTATTTATTTACCTCTTAGAGTGTGAAGATTTTGGGAAGTGATGCTATGTTTGAAAAGTAGTGAGACAACTCATTGTATATCCGAGGCATCTAGAGGCTTCGGCATAGTTTCCTTTTCAAAGTAATGCCATTCACAAGCTTTACACATTTTGGATCTCCACCCACTTCACACACGTGCCATAGGCCATTTTCTGACATCTTGTGTAGGATTGTAGCCAGTGGGTTGTGTAATCTCTCTTTCAGAGCCAAATTTCTGCCCTTTTAGTGCACATTCAAGTACCAGAAATGCCCAGAAATTGCAGGAGACAAGGTCTGGCTTGTAAGGTGTGTGTTTCACAGGTGGTCCACTTTTGTCTGCTGATGCTGACATCGCCAGTTGTGCAATAGGTGGTGGTGCCTTGTCTTGAAACAAAGCCAATGTTTCATCAAGAAAAAAGACCCTTGTCTCTTTTAATTGAATTCTGCAAATTAGTTTTTAGTGTCTTTGCATAAGAGACACCATTCAAGGTTCACTTCTCGGGTACACAGTGCTGATGAATGATGACTTTGGATAAAAAGCAGTATCAACACCACTTTTGCAGATGAAGGCACTATAAAAAATTTCTCCAGTGGAGGTCAGCCTTTGTTCTTCCAAACATTTGTTTACTGTTTTGACTCTCGGTCATTATGTTTGATCCAAGACTGATTTGGCTGGTTGTGGATTACAACATATTAGGGTTTTGTGCAAGACAAGACAAACATCATTGACAGACTTCTATACACATTCTCTTCTGGTCTTTGCTGGAAGTAAAAGTAAAGTTAAAGTGCACCCTTGTACAGGCACTGTGGCTCTGTACAGGTTGTATGGCCCATAGGGGGAGTAGAGGTATAGCTCTACTCTTTCTTGACCATGGCACTAGAAGGGGGTGAGGGGTCAGTCTCACGCCCCGGCTGCTCATTATCCCCGGGAAAGACCTGGTACCCATTGTACAGGAGGCTGGGTGGGCTCCAGGGCCGGTCTGGACAGGTGCGGAAAATCTCGCCTCCACCGGGATTCGATCCCCGGACCATCCAGCCCATAGCCAGTCGCTATACCGACTATACTACCCAGCCCACGGTCTTTGCTGAGATAGCATTGAATCCATCTTGGACAAACTTGGGACATTCGTAACTTCACTGCTTTGTTTGTAATGAATCCTTTCCATTGACAGATTTTAACTGCCAGACAGTTCCCATACTTTCAATCTGCTGCCATGCAGCAGTTTGAGCTCTCATGATCCCAGCATCTGTGGTTGCAGTGCTTGGTCCTGTGCTCTGAACATCATCAACCACTTTCTTTGTTCATTTTTTTTTATGCTTCAACCACATTAAAATTGTAGGTCTGCTTATTACTTCCACCAATAGGCTTCCTGTAACATTTATAACTTTTGTTTACTGCCTTTTCTGAGATTCACAAAAAATTCTGTTGCACACCTTTCCCTTTTACTGTGGGATGTATCATTCTCTGCTGTGATTGCAAAACATGTCTTTCCAGATGTCTGTATAAACTGACCTTTAACACCAGAACAGTGGCTGTTGGTAGAGTTCGGTTGAAATGTGATGGCACACGGTTTCACACGGGAGGGGAAGTGAAGGGGAAAGGGGGGAATGGAGTGGGTAGCCAGTACTCATCACACTACCTCAGAACATTGTGTATCCAGCATTACTACCATTACTACTGCTGATATGCACACCTCGGTTGCCAGTAATCAACTGAACCGACGCCCCCGCCAATTCAAATGGACTCGTCAGTTTCACCAAAAGACGAAACCTGGTTTCTGTGTGTGTGCCATCACAGTTCAAACACAGCCTACCAGTGACTCATCATATTTCAGTTAGCAGTGTGATGCATATATTTTCTTGGTCTGGCTTCTGCGGCCATGAATTATTGCCAATTGCATTGCTTTTATGACACCTGACATACTCTAATAAATAGAGACAAATGTCCTGGAGGAACATTTGGTTTCCACATGCAGGGTAGAAGAGTACCCTGCAGATGGAGGTAGCTAGGTCCTCTTGCACATTACAGTGCATCTACCAGATTATGTAGCTTTACATCCCAGAGAAGAATACAGATTTTCCTCCTTGTTAGTTTATTGTGATTTTGCTTATTCATGGAAGACTATTGTGCATCATGATGTAGGTCATTTGCAGTCACACCAGAGTGGAAATTCACCTGTCCCACTCGGAAGCTCTACTGACATCATGTAATACAGAATGCAGTTCAACTTCGCTTTTCACAGTTTTTAGAACTATGTAATTGTCAGTTACACATTTTAATTATGTCTGGAAAGTGTGATAGTACGTGCTAACGGGGAAGTGAATGAGAATAGATGCGGTCAGACATCTTATCATTTAAACAAATCAATTATTCATTGCATGAAGGAAAACGAAGACCATATAAGGGAGGGTGTTGAGGCCAGTACTTCAACAAGTGTGAACATTTCTTGTGTACATTGCTGTAAATGCTTCCTCAGAGTGGTGGAAAAGGTCTTCTATGAATGGCTAGAAGAAAGAGATGACAGCTGTCATTGCACCATGCAAGGCAGTGTATAAGGAGAAGCAGCTGAACTGCTTCCTTCATTAATTTTGTGTCCCTCTTTGTCATGCACTGTGTCATCTGATCATCCTGACAACTTTCAGCCAGGAACATTGATTTCTTCCACTAAACACCAACACAAATGTTTTCATGTTCATTAATCATTCATTTACATGGTATCATTTTTTTTGTCTGTCTTTGGTTTCCCCAGCCCAATTATTTCCATAGGTTCATAACTTCACATGTCACAGTTGCACCATATGTGGGATTTTTCATGAACAGTACTGTTGTAAGCATTGAGTTTGTTATACACTTCATAGTCACTGCCTTCTGAACTTAAAATCTCACTGAGTTGTTTATGATACTTTAGCTGGCACTGAGTGTAATTGTGTAAATGAAGCTTAGTGTATACATTCAGTGTGCAATACATTGTATTGTTTTTATGCAAAGTTCATGATCCTCCCATGGCCTTTTCCTTGCCAATGCTGGTTCTGTTTCTGATTTTTCATTTGTATGTCAGTTTTATGTTTTGAATATTTGAGAAATATAGCATTTGCTGTAGTTTGTGTATGATGCGTTTACAGCAGATGAGCTGGGCCACACAGCCACTGCTGTTAACATATTTTGGATTCTCGCAAAATTCCGATGTTCTTAAAATAAAATGTAGGAAAGTTAAAATACTGAGCTGATTATTCTGTTGATAATGAAAATAGTAAATCAAACCCGCGTATGATCAGTCATTACTTTGTGAGCTTATTGACCAAACAGTGGCCAATGTATTTACATTGTGATACATTGTATTATGTTAGAGTACAAGTGTGTCTCATGTAAGGTTCATTACCTCACTTTTCCTGAACACGGGAAGGAAGAGAGAAAGAAACTCTTTGTTTTGAGCAGTGCTTTGAAGAATATTCACGCGTTTGCATGGTTGAACATTTCAGTCTTCTTGAGATTTATATTAAGTTTTTAATTTGCATATATGCATGTAGGTAAGAACTAACAGGAGCAAATGATGAGCTGAAACATTTCACAAGAAACCATTTGTACTTGTAACAAATTTGTACTTACTGTCATTATCATTTGTAAGACCTCTGTGTATGTGGTTCGTGTAATTATGCCAGAAATTGTCACCTGCCATTTTTGCACCAGAGCACACATGACTGATGACTTGCTTAGCCTCATAATCCTCTGTACATGCATATTTAACGTGGTTATATTTGTGTAGCTTAACAGTGATATTTGTTATTGGTTTACTGAGTCTGTAGGGGCAACCATAATGTTAATTTTATGATTATGATATTTGTTAACAGCAATTGGGTAGCCACCCAAAGGCAGTAGTACAGTACACATTTACACACACACACACACACACAATACACAGAACAACACAAAACAAATAATACATAGAACAACTCAAAAAGTTTGAAAGAGTATGGGCCGTGCCCCGGCTTTGCGGGTTTTACCCTGGCATTTGCCTTACAACTGAGGAAAAAGCATGGAAAAACCTCAGTCAGGGTGGCCAAAGAGTGCCTGCTGGCACGATGAAGATACATAAACATACAATAAGAATACATAGACATAACAATAAAAACGCATAAATTACAGTATTAAACAACATAAATGTGCAGGAAACAGGATGCAATATGTGACTTTTCAGTGTGGGGAATATTTCACATTATTACAGGGTAGATATTCCACATGTTTCATATACTGGAGAACAATGGAAATCCAATGCCATGTATATGAGCTCTTTATAGTCTGCTGGGCAGCCTGTGATTTGTTTAGTAGGGAAGTTTTTTATAATACTTTTATTGAGATTGTTCTACAGTGAAAGTAGTTGGGAGAATTACGGTGTATTGAAATGAAACCTGTATTAAAGAACAGACAGGCAAATAGTTGGCTGATGTGTTTCTTATTTTGAGTGATATGAGAAAAGGAGATTAGACATCACCATTGTTGTCTGTGTTGTTTGAGAATATGTCAGGTATGGCCATCTAGATGAGTTGTGGGAGCTGCATTTCAGAAAGGAACGTAGGGAACAGCCATGCATTACTTACTTACTTACTTACTTACTCCATAGTGCAGAGTCCTTCTTGAGCAGCTAACTGGTTTGCAGCTAATCAAGAAATTCCCCACATTTCACGGAACCCAAAAGTTCATTACCGCACTCACAAGCATCCACCACCTGTCAGTAACCTGGGCCAGCCCAATCCAGCCCATATACCCACAATCCACCTCCTGGAGATCCATCCTAATATTATCCACCCATCTAGGCTTAGGTCTCCCCAGTGGTCTCCTTCCCTCCAGTTTCCCCAGCAAGACCCTATACACCCCCCTCTCCTCACCTATACATGCTACATGCCCAGCCCGTCTCATTCTTCTCGATTTTATCACCCACACAATATTGGGTGAGGAGTACAAATCATTTAGCTCCTTGTTATACAATCTCCTCCATTCCCCCGTTACCTCGTCCCTCCTAGGTCCAAATATTCTTCTCAACACCATGTTCTCAAACACCCTCAGCTTCCTATCCTCCTGCAATGTCAACGACCAAGTTTCACACCCATACAAAACAACAGGCAAAATTATAGTTCTATATATCTTGATCTTTATATTTTTGGATAGCAACCTGGAAGACAAAAGATTCTGCACCGAATGATAGCACGCATTTCCTGACCTCAATCTGCTCTGAATTTCTTGCACAATAGAATTTTGATTTTTTAAAGTTGTTCCCAAATATTTAAACTCTTCCACCCTCTTGAAGGTACTATTATCAATGTTCACTGTGAATTCGTCCTGCATTCTGATCTCGAGACATGACAATGTACGTAGTTTTATCAGCACTTACTTCCAGTCCAATCTCCCTAGTACTTTTACCTTATTTAATGGCTTATTATTCCTGTTCCTCTAACTACAGTTGGTTAGTCTCAGTTAGTTATTGAAACTCCTTTCTTTAGAAAATATTTTTCAATATCATTTGTGGCCTGCATCACATGCATGTAAACTACTTGAATATTTTTTTTTTTACATGCAATTTGTGCAAGCCATACCCTACCAGTGATATGATTTAAATTCAACGGGCACATCAGCTTGTGGGTTGGACAGGAATATAAAAGCTATAAAGTAAATTAAAGAAGATTAGTAAGGAGACTGAGCTAAAACAGCGTTCCTTAACCTGGGGTTTGAGATAGCTTTTTTTGGAGTGCAAGTTATGACACATTTTTCCTAATTTTACTCTGAAATTGAAATAAATATTTAATTCTCTCTCTTTCATGTTACAGTTATCTGGCTCACTTTAACGTGTTTTTGTTGGGTTTAAAAACATATTTTGAGAACTAAAGGGGTTCTAGCTGTACTAAAGATGAAGAACTACAGTTCTGGAAGTAAATACTGAGAGAACTAGTTACAGGGGTGCTGGTAAGTCCTTAGCCCAGCCAGGAAGGAAACAAGCTAATGTCAGAAGGTTACAGGTTACAGTAACCTTCACACAGTGCACACAGCTTACGACCCAGCTCCACACAACCACAGCCAACACAACCAGTGCAGAACATCATATGCAGTAACACACGGTCTTGTTCTCCTGTTGATGGGCATAATGATGCCTGAAACGTGTTGAGATAGAAGTTTGATAATAAACATTGGATTAGTTGCATCTTGTTGGTTTATCTCTCTTCACTCTACGTTCCATGATGCACGGTCACAAGAACCAAAAATTTACAATCAAGACCTGTTGTGCAGAGTGTGATTTTCTATTTCATCATGTCTACAGCAATGATGCAATGGAGTGCAGTTTGAGGAGTATGTGACATGTGACAGTGCTGTGGAGGTGTGTGTGTGTGTGTGTGTGTGGAGTCCAGTGTTGATCAGGTGTTGGAACGGCAGGTGAACAGGACAGAAGAAGAACCAGAAGAGGAAGAAGATGAAGTGGCAGAAGACAAGGTGACATTTTTGGATGCACTGAAAAGACTAGAAGTGGTCAGAAAGTACATGCAGGAATCTGATACTGATGACGGTTTTACTGTAATGTACAGCAAACATGAAAATAAACTCTGCAGGTTGAGAGCTCAAGGAAAGAAATCTGAAACAACAGTTGTTGACTCATTAAATAAATAAATAAACACTGCAGATTATCATAAAGTGTCTGAGGATGTCTAACGATCATACTGTAGTTTGTGATGTAATGTATTGTGAGGAAGTTGTTTAAAATGAACATATGTGTACTGCGTTGCATTCACGTTGTATAATTTTCAGAATGCCAATATTAAATGGCATGCCAAAGTCTTTTGTTGTACAGAAATTCTCATTGTTTAGAGTGCATAGTTTTATTTTTCGTGGATTTTACACATTCCTTGATTTGTACTGTTTCAAGGTGGTCCCTAGAGTTATGTAAATTTGGGGATTTAATGTGTATCCCCCCCCCCACACACACACACACACACACACACACACACACACACACCAAAAAGACTTAAAGAATCAAGGCACCATTATCTCACTTTTTTAGTTATATTGCCAATACTGCTGCCTTGTTGATGGAATACTGAAATGTGGTGGACCTCATAGTTGGTTCCCAGTTAATAGAGCTTTGTGGATTATCCAGTGCTGGATGTCACAGCATCTGCTGTATATGTTTATGCCTTGTCAGCAGAATTTAAGGCAGAATTACAATGTGAAAGATAACTAACACTTTGTTTGAAACATGGCACAGAGTTCACATATCTGGAAACAATACTGTTGAATTAAAATTGCATGCACACACAGATTAAAAGCGAATTAAATTTGGGGAAAGTTAGGTACCTTATGGTTCGAAACTATTTGTCAGCCCATCTGCTGTCTAATAACATACAGATTGAATCTGATGTGTGGTTGACCATGCATCGTAATTCAGTGTGGATTAGAAACCAACTAGATACCACTTTTGTGTTACACTTTATTTCTCCTTTACAAGTTGCTCAACATGTTTCGGACAACCGTGTGCCCATCTTCAGGAGCTGACGACTGCGTAGTGTTATCGCCACGTGTTGCTATTGTGCCGTGGTTGCAGGAAGGCTGTCAGAACCGGTTAGCAGGTAGTGTGTCCATTGAGGATTTCATAGCTATGAATTCCTCACTGGACACACTACCTGTTAACCGGTTCTGACAGCCTTCCTGCAACCACGGCACAATACCAACACGTGGCGATAACACTACGCAGTCGTCAGCTCCTGAAGATGGGCACACGGTTGTCCGAAACATGTTGAGCAACTTGTAAAGGAGAAATAAAGGATAACACAAAAGTGACATCTAGTTGGTTTCTTATCCACACTGATACAGATTGAAGTCTGTGCATTTAGAACTATACTTTGCCTCCACTCTGCTTTCTGGGGGTGGGGGTGTGAAACGTAGTCTCAAATTAAGGGAAGAACATGGGCTGAGGGCATTCTAGAACAGGATGTTCAGGGATGTAGTTGGACCAAAGAGAGAAGAAATTAAAGTAAGCTGGAGAAGTATATACTGAGGAGCTTCATGCTTTATACTTCTTACCATTTGTTAAGGAGGATGTGATGGGCAGGGTGTGTTGTACACATGACAAAAAAGGACACTTACTATTTTTTTTGATCTTGAAGGAACAAGACTGCTTGGTAGTCGTAGGCACAGATGGGAAGATAATATTAAAATTGGCCTTCGATGAAAAGCATGGGAACGTGTACTGGATTCATGAGGCTGAGAGTAGGGATAAATGGCAGAATATTTTGAATGTGATAATTATGTTTGGGGTGCATAAACTGCAACAAGTTTTGTGACCAGCTGAGGACATATTAGCTTCTTAAGGAGGCCTGTGCCCAGTGGAGTCAGTAATTTGCAGGGGAGTGGCAGAATTCTGCTAACAGTGTGTTAGATATAAGGTATGGGGAGTCCTTTTTTATACAAACAAATAGTCTCCCTTCCATACAGCAATGACCCTTCTTTTTCTTCTTGAGGCACTACAACTTCAGAGAAGTTTTGGCCTTCTCAGTGAGTGACTTCCATTCGGTCCGGTCTCTGATGCAGTCCTTCCAATTTGTTATTTTCGACCTTGTTATGTCACTCTTTGCATCATCCTCCCATCTATTTTTAGGTCTTCCTAGCGATCTTGTTAGTGGGGGTGACAATTCATGTACTTTTTTCACAATGCTGTTATCTGGCATCCGATGTACATGTCCAAACCAAGCTAATCTTTGCGCTTTTATATAGTTTATGATGTTTTTATTACCAGTCAGTCTGTTTAGTTCTTCAGTCCATTTAATCCGCCATGTGCCATCCTTTTCTTTAGTGGGTCCGTAGATTCTTCTTAGAACCTTCCTCTCAAACACCCTTAGTTTGGTTTTTATGTTACAGCAATGACCCATGAGGTATGAAATGTTGACAGTGGAAACCAATGTGTAACTAAAAACTATAATCAGGTACTAATGGCCTTTGATGCTGATGTACCTTAAAACCCACAAACATTCACAGTGAGGGGTGACTACAGCATGGCTCACAGGCCACATGTGGCTCACACACGTCACTGGTGCGGCTCATGAATTGTCTTGCAGGGAGAAAAAATTATGGAAGATACCTGTTTACATGAAGACAGGTGAATTTCTTCATTTGTTTCAGGTGGGGATGACAGGCGAGTGTTGATATGGAATGTTGAACAGGCAGTGCATGGCGTTTGTAAACCAGCAGCTATGCGAGCGCAGCACATCAGTAACATATTCTGCCTTGGTTTCGACAGTACGAATAGCAAAGTGTTTTCAGCAGGCAATGATGATCAAGTGATTGTGCACGATGCAAGAACGTAAGTTGACTTAACAACATACAGTGTTCCTACAGTGCCTAATTCAGAGTAAAGTACCTTACATGTGAGGAAACAGACTGTCTCATAAGAGACTAATACTAAATCCTAACAACGTAAAATACAGAGTAATTATGTGAACTATGTTCTTTTGGTACATAACCTTACGTTTAAAAGAATCCAGAATTTTTGTTTGCAAAAATTTTGCAGATTTTTGTATTTTGGAGTGCGTTATGTAGCCTTCTGCAGCCCAGTGGTAACTGATTTGCTGGATGTTATAATATCAAGTACCAGCCCACAAAGTGTATTTTATGTGATTTGTGTCTTCGTGACAATAAACAGCAACTACTGCATTTTACAGACATTGAGATGCACTTTTTACGTTAAAAAACAACTGCATGAATTCTCCTGTGTTGTATGGTCAGTGTGACAAATGGTTAACCGGGATTCCAGCATTTGTCAGTCAGATACCGGTAGTTATCACATGACTGGTCCTTGGAGGGAGGGAAACAAAACTGTATAGTTTTTTTTCAACTTAACATGAGTCAACCCAAAGTGTTTCAATTAATACTCAAGAGTAGGTCAGTCAAAACACAACAATTTTTATTAGTTTTACTGATTAGATGTGGCAACTAGTTTCGACATAAAAAAGTCTTCATTGGGCCATTTATGAACCACAGTAGTATAGCTACATTAAGCAGCAGTGCACAAATTTGGGATCCCAAAATTATTTACATGAATAAAATATTCTTCTGTAATATTTTATAACTGTTGTGTTTTGACTGACCTACTCTTGAGTAAAAAGCTGTATAGTTTCCTGCACTTGTTCGGTGGTGTGAAGTTGTTTGTTACCATAACTCATGGTTCCATATACCCTGTTTCTTCTTTTTTCTGATTACATTGGATAACAAAATAATTTTCATTTTATGTCACATGAACTAAAGTAGGTACATCCAACAGCATTTTTATGCTGCATTCAGTTATGTTTTTAGTTGTTTCTATCAGGAACGATTTTTAAGTGGCACTTCGATGACGTTTGAAACAAGCCTTCATTTACATTATATTACAGACAGTGTGTAAAAGTAAAGTAAAGTGATCCCATTACAGGCCCAATGTGGCCCATAGGGTGTGTAAAGGTATAGCTCTACTCTTCTCTGACCACAGCACTAGAAGGGGGTGAGTGGTCAGCAGCATGCCCCAGCCACACTTTACCCCTGGGAAAGACCGGCTACCCATTGTACAGGAGGCTGGGTGGGCCTCAGGGCCGGTCTGGATGGGCAGAAAATCTCATCCCCACCGGGATTCGTTCCCGGACCGTCCAGCCCATAGTCAATCGACAGAGATTATCTGCAGTACCTAAAAAGTAACTGTGGATGACTTTCTGCTATATTTTGCCTGTTCAGCGTCTCTTCTAAGTGTTCAGCAATAATCAGCCAGTACAAAGGCAAGTGGGGTCCCATACTGGGACCCCACTTGCCTTTGTACCGCGTTTCTATGGGGGACATGTCCTGGTGAAATCTCTGTCCATACCATCACTTACTGCCCCAAGATTCTGTGGGAAGAAGTCTAATTGAGAGTCTAAGAAGTGCATCTTTAAAGACATGTTACACCCATTAGCTTTGTAGGATATTACAAGATCAGCCACCATATCACGATAGCTTTTTGCTGTATGATGTCCCAAAAAATTGGTAGTGACATTTTTTAATATGCTTTTTCCACTTCACTTGCTGGTCTTCAAATTTTTTGTCCTGCATTAACTCTCTTGTTTGACATCCAACATATACCCAAATGTCCGAACATGTTGTATGCTTTCTTCTGGGTAATTCCCTGGCGAGTGAATTTTGTATGCCAACATTTCGGAACACTTTCTGTTCCATCTTTGTAGGCAGGTAGGTGTGCCTATGAAGATGGAACAGACGGAGTGTTCCGAAACATCGGCATACAAAATTCAGGTGCCGGGGAATTACCCAGAAGAAAGCATACAACATTCAGAACATGGCAAAAGTTTGAAATCAAGAAATGTCAGTACATGCCTGAGCTTGCACAGCCTGGCTGTCTGTGATTGGGCTTACATCCCTACCATCTTTGTTATTAGTAAGTTTTCATGCCTACACAATGTTCATAATACATTAAAGTGCCTTAGCCATATTTAAAACACACTGGTAATGTGACCAAAAAAAAATTCAATTTACTAATATTGCATTTTAAAAAATACGGTCACACAAAAACTGTGTGCAATAATAAAATGTTTGAATTCAGCACAGAAAAATACATAAGAAACACAAAATAGTTTTCATGTGACAAAAATTATGTTTACCGGTAACCTTGGTGTGAAATTTTGTTGATTTTTTAGGACGGAAGTACATAGCTATGATTTGTTCCCAGGCTGATTAATGGTTTTTAAGTATAATTTTGCACTCTTGTTTTCTTCTGTTTGCAGTGGGGATCCTCTTGACTATTTCCTGCATGAACAGCCAGTGTATGGGCTTTCAATAGATCCAATAAATGATAATGTATTTGCCAGTGCCTGTGATGACGGAAGGGTCCTCATTTATGACATTCGTGAACCACCTAGCACAGGTACGCTTGTGTCCAGTCAGGTTTGTAAACGGTTCTGATGGGTTCATGTTCTGTTGTATTATATCAGTGTATAATGAACATTTGAACATTTTTTACACGAAAGTGTATAGAAGAATTTTAGGCCCAGTATATGACAACGAAAAAGAAAATTGGAGGATATTAACAAATAAAGAAATTTATGCAAGAGTTAAAAAACCTACTATAATAGAGACAGTAAGTTTAAATAGATTACGTTGGTTTGGGTATGTACAGAGAATGGAAGGAAACGGAATTCCCAAAAGAGTATTATATATGAATCCGGGAACAACAAGATTGAGAGGTAGACAAAGAAATAAGTGGCAAGATGAGGTGAGAGAGGATGGAAGAATAGTTGGTGGAGAAGGGTGGCAGGAAAAAGAACACAACAGAGAGGAATGGAAGAAGCTCCTGAGAACGGCAAGGGACCGTTGCATTCTGCATATGCCAATGGAATGAATGAATGAATGTATAATGTCAGTAGGATAAGAACTTGGCAGTGAGTGAAAAGACAATATCCATTGAAGTTGTTTCCACATACTGTATGTATTAAGTTGTAAAGGGGCTATAAAGTTCCACAAGTGCGTTTGTGTGTGTGTGTGTGTGTGTGTGTGCCATTAACAGTCCTAAGATCTTTGGATGATGTACAGTTGAAAATCATTTTTATTGTTAGAGCCCAGTGCAAATAATTCTGCTGCAACACATGCCAGAGAAAGTGTCACAGCCAGGCCAGGGGGTGGGATAGCATTTACACTAATGTGTTTGTGAAAACATCTCATTGCGTGCAACTGTTAGTCATTGCAAGCCAGGATCACAGTGCTTTTAGAAAATTTTGTCTTCAACATGGTGCTTGGCTGATTGCAAACAGGACGTGACTCAGTCACCCTGTTTGCCACATGATTAGTCTAATTCAAGTTTCCACATTGGAAACGTTTTTTAAATGTATTTCTTGCAGAACAAAGCTTGTTGTTAGTTTATTTTGAGGTGGCAACAATGCATTATAGCTGCACAGTCAGTGTTATGATGCCACGTTGCTGTGACGTGAGGGAAGAGACTTTCCGAGCATTAATACTACTAAATAATGTGAACAGTAGCGTGGCTACAAGTAAAGTGACTGATGTAGCAGCTGTGGTGGTGGAAGAGTAACAGAACCTGAGGAGTGGGGACTGATTGATTGCAGTGTCTGTCTCGTGGGAAAATATGTGAATCCAGTTCTACATAAAGCTGTCCAGTTTGTCTGTTGCAATGTAGCTGTAGTTCAGAACTACTGACTGTTGTTTTTGAATGTATCTTTTTAGTATCTTCATGGCTTTTTTCTTCATTGTAGTCTATTATTACAGGCAAGTTAGGGGCCCTATCCCACATGTCATTCCATCCACATGTTGTTTAATCCACTTTTTATGTAATATTCTAATGTAAATTAAATATCTATAATTTTTGTACTATTTGCACACTTAGAAGCTGCAAACCAGTGGGAATGCCTCTCCAGTGTCTCAATATGTAAATATATATATATTTATTTATTTATAGCTTTTCAAGGTTAGGGGCTATATGAGAGACTGAGTCATGGGTAATATCAGAATTATGCAGTAATAGTGTGTAAGGGCGGGGAAAGGATTGGACTGGCTGAAGGCAGGTACCAGTGGCAGGTTGTTGTGGACATGATAATGAATCTTATGTATATTGGACCATGCATCATTGTGATAGTTGAATAATAAGAGACCAACTTTATGTCACTAGTTATTATGTTTTATTTCACTTCTTCTATGCTCAACATGTTTTGGACATTAATACATCCATCATCAGGAGCCTGCGACTTTTCTATTGTATCACCACATTATTCGTGTGTTCTTGTTTCAATGTGTGTTGGAGTTTCGGTGTGGCTGGGTTGAGGTGGTGCTTCAGCCTGCTACACAGATACCACCCCAACCCAGCTACACCGAAACTACAACACACATCGAAACAAGAACACATGACCAATGTGGTGATACAGTAGAAAAGTCACAGGCTCCTGATGATGGATGTATTAATGTCCGAAACATGTTGAGCATAGAAGAAGTGAAATAAAACATAATAACTAGTGACATCAAGTTGGTCTCTTATTCTTCAACTATGATAATGAATCTTTGGTTTTTATCAACTTATATCAGCCATGCATCACATCATTGCATTGACACACTGCGTGATAAGAACTGGCGGAGCACTTCATGTACTCAGTACTGATACCATCACCATACATTAATATATGACCACCAGACCTGTTCAACACACTTGAAATGTACCTGTTTCTGAATAATAGCTGTTAAATCCAAACTGACATCGGATCCCATTGTCATAATAATGAGAGAATTTAGTGGCTCCGTTCGGGAATTATGAAAGTTTAAGTTGGAAACTTCTGACTGGCTTAGTGACCATCATTTTCAAGGTAGACACTACACAGTGGCATGAGTTTTCATTTAGTTCTGTTCTTTGGATGTTCCCTTCTGAAGTTCTGATCAGCTAAATAATGGTAATATATTTGGCAGAAGTGTTGGCCAAAAAATGAACTGTTTCTGATTATGTAGTTCTTATGTAAGTTGCTGCAAGGGGAAATTGGGTATTTATCTTAACCCTTCCCATACTTCTTATTGTCAACCTTACTCTACCAGCATCAAATTAATTTATGAGAACACTGAAAATGAAGGCACTTTGATATGAAAAAATATAAAATTACTGGAATCTGATGTTTCTTTATGCAGAATACTGGAAGAGGTTTACAAGAACAGGGAGAAAATGTGTGGCACACATCATGTGATTATGTCATGGGGTAAATTTGTAAAGTTGCTGGCGGAAGGCTTATATCAGTGGCTGTATATGGAAAAATTATGATATACGAAGCCTTCCTGCAGGAGGATAGTAAAGGGTCCAACCTGTCACATTTGTCACAGTACATAACCATACTCATTAAGTACTGTAATTGTTAGAGTTTGTAATTAAATTGAGAAATTAATAGAAATAATGAAATAAGTTTTTTATTTCCTTTTGCAAGAACACATTGCTGAGGTGAGAGTCTAAATGAAATTCCCACAAATACAGGGTTATTCAAAACGATTGTCGGGGTTTTAACAATGTGTCATACACAATACACTTGAGATAGGAGTATATGTATTTTTTTATTTAATAGAACAACACTCCAAGTTTTTGTTATATACCTTAGAGGTGCTCTATATGTGCACCCTTTGTGATTCTACAAGCATCAACACGATAATCGAGTTCATTCCATGTTTGTAACATGTCAGCGGTGATCGTTTCAGTGGCAGTTCTGATTAGTACCTTCAGTTCTGGGATACTTGCGGGAAGAGGAGGAACATAAACCTGATCCTTGATGTAACCGCATAGAAAGAAATCACATGGGGTTGCATCTGGAGAAAGGTGGTAAATTGTTAAAACCCTGACAGTCATTTCGAATAACCCTGTATTTGTGTTAAACAGGTAAAAAGCCTTATCCAGAACTGAAGTTTTTTCCCTGACTTAATTTTACAGAACCGTTTTGCCTTGCCAGTTATACCTCAGCATTTCATGCAGTAATGTTTAATCCTGTGGAATCGAGGATACTAACAACGGCCAATTCTAAGGAAGGAGTTGGTCTTTGGGATGTGAGGAAACCTCTCCAGTGAGTACTGTAGTTCTTCTTCATATGGTTTCTTGCCAACCATAGATTTAGAGAATCTTATGTATTCTGTTTGCTTTTCACTTTTGCCAACTGCAGAACTTGTTTTTATACATACTGGTTTTTAATTTGAGGACAGGCAGGAACAGTCATTGCCTCTACTTCAAGCGATATGTGTTTGCTAGTGGCAGGGTTCTGATGACATTCAAAAATGTGGTTCAAGTTGTATATGTCTTTGTATAATACTTCGTATGTTTTATTTGTGATTTATTTTTAGAGTTGCTATTCATTTTTTGTATATGTGAAGGAATGGGTAACTTACACCTTGAAGAAAGTTAACAGAAGCCATAGTTCCTTTCACTTCTTATTTCCTATAGGGCTGTGATTTCACCAGATAACCCTTTAAACACCGAGTTAAATCCCATCTGCCCTTTGCTAGCATTATTCGAAGGTCACCATATTCTCCACGTTAGCAGGATAAGGGTTAATGTCCTGCATTAGCACACACACTGCAGTTGATGATGGATTGCTGTATGTCACATTAGTATTTTCAGTTTCTCAGCTGACCTTAAGTTAAATGTTTGTTCTGTGTGCTGCAGGAGTCATTATAACTTAAGCTACATAATGTCTTTTTTTGTACATGTTAGGTGGTTGGTTAGTTAGTTAGATTTTGTTTGTTTTTGGATCAGTGGCTTGGATGGTAGTGAGTCAGTCGGTTGGTCATTCCATTCAAATAGTTCAATATAAAAAAAGTTAAGGTGTTGAAGCCGAACTACTGCTATTGTTTTTGAGCCTTAAAGTTGCCTGTTGGGTGCCTTTTTACTGGTGAAATTGCAGAAGGTTTTCGTCCTTTCCTTTTTTCTTTTTCTTTCTTTCTTCCTTTACATCCTTCTTTCTTTTTTCCTTGTCTTTCTGTTTCCCTTTCCATATTTGTTGAAGAGTGATATGTGTTTGATGGTAAGAACATTGTAGTAGTGGCCTAGGGTTTGGTAGTAGAATGTGGGAGAGTAACATTATATTGAAGTATGTAGCTGTGTAACTTAGTTACGAGAAGCTTCTGTTACTGAGCATTGTTCTTTCCATGCATTTCGATATTTGAAACTTTGGTAACACCAAAAAATGCACAATTGGACAATCTGTGTATTCTTTCTATTACTGAGCTCGTACATGTTTCGACATTGTTGCCATCTTCAGGGAGCTGACACCAAAATTTCATTAAAACTTACAGCAATAAATAGTTTACAATAAATGTACATTTTTTATGTTTTGCTGACCTTGCATCTCAGTATATTTATCTCAGTAATTAACCAACTTGATGCACAAAATTTTTGTTTTACAATAAGTTTATTTCATGCCACCACAGTCCTCTCCTCTCTCAACCTGTGCACAAGATGGCCACCTATAGGTATGATGATACCAGAGGCTGTGTAATGCAGTTTTGACCTCCTGATGATGAGCGCATGTGCTCGAAACATGTAGAGTCATGAAATAAACTTATTGTAAAACAAAACTTTTGTGCATCAAATTGGTTAATTACTGAGATAAATGTACATTTGTTGTGATGTCAGTAGTGCAGATTGTGGTTAAGATTATTATGTACATAAAATATAAAATAGCTTCCCAACACATGCCAAACAAGATGCACCATATGAGAATGACACCAGTTTGGATCAAAAAAAGAATAGATGTTTGTAAACAATAACTAATTATAACATAGGCTTATATGTCTTTTAATCACAGCAACAAACAAATTATAGTACCACTTTATTAACACCACTATTTAATGTTTTATATAAATAATAATTTTGGAATTTTAGGCCCAGTAAATGACAATGAAAAAGTAAATTGGAGAATATTAACCAATAAAGAAATTTATGCTATGGTTAAAAAAGTGTTAGAAACCCACTATAATAGAGACAGTAAGGTTAAATAGATTATGTTGGTTTGGGTATGCACAGAGAATGGAAGAAAGTAGAATTCCCAAAAGGGTATTATATATGAACTTGGGAACAACAAGATTGGGAGGTAGACCAAGAAATAGATGGCAAGATGAGGTGAGAGAGGATGGAAGAATAGTTGGTGGAAAAAGGGTGGAAGGAAATGGTATATAACATAGAGGAATGAATGATAAATTTAACCAAATCTGTACTATTGACAGCACAACACCTGTACCTTTATTGTAGACTGTTTTTTGCTCTATTATTTAATGAAATTTTGGTGTAAGCTTCCTGAAGATGGGGACAGTGCTGAAACAGGTAGGAGCTAAGTAACAGAAAGAATACATAGATTGTAGAATTATGCTTTTGATGGTATTAAAAAAGTTTAAAATTCTGTTACTCAAGTTTCATAAAACTGAAATTATTTTGCAGTATGTGTAGTCATATAGAATTTTAATGTAGCTGTTTGTAATTTTGAGGTGCGTCATCAGGGTTGTGTTAGTTCAATAAGAAAAAAACTTTGTGTACTAATGGTACTATTTATAACATATCCTCAACATAGGAATATGAACCTACTTTAACATATGTACGTAGACAAGTAATTATAATCTACTCATAACAGTCCTAGGTCCTGCTACCCACTATTGAAAAAATGAGATCTCATTCCCCCACCCCACCTCCATACCCAAAAAACACCCCACACATATTGTATAGCTGCTCTGTAAGTTAAATTACAACCTGAAGATGGCCCAACATATAGGGCTGAAACATGTAGTTGCACCCAATGTAGTCGTATACCCACTGTGCTACTAGGTGAAATATAGTTGTGTTGGACTGTATGTATAATACACAAAGTTTTTTGTAGCTGTTTGTATTTAAACTGAAAATATGTATTTTTGTGTTTGTAGATTTGGTAACATACCATTGTATTATTGTTCAATATGTGCATGCGAAGATCACATTCGTTTTAAATCTCTGATGTCTGATATGTTTGAGGAGAATTTTTGATTATGACCTTTGCATTGAGTCATGTAGGGTTACCTTAATAAGAAATGTAATGTGAAGCTGAGGGTGTTTGAGAACATGGTGTTGTGGAAAATATCTGGACCTAGGAGGGACGAAGTAACGGGGAAATGGAGGAGATTGCATAACGAGAAGCTAAATGATCTGTACTCATCAACCCAATATCATGCGGGTGATAAAATCAAGAATAATGAGATGGGGTGGGCATGTGGCGCATATGGGTGAGGAGAGGGAGGTGTATAGGGTCTTGGTGGGGAAACCAGAGGGAAGGAGACCACTGGGGAGACCTAGGCATAGATGGGTGGATAATATTAGGATGGATCTCCAGGAGGTGGGATGTGGGTATATGGACTGGAT
>Ga0123354_10002909_pt1 | contig 23222 bp, 12 predicted proteins | sample TergutLab28metaG_2_FD_97872 | JGI IMG/M metagenome (GOLD analysis project Ga0123354, IMG submission 97872) | Labiotermes labralis P4 segment gut microbial communities from Petit-Saut dam, French Guiana - Lab288 P4 | ecosystem: Host-associated > Arthropoda: Insects > Digestive system > Gut ... | reverse complement strand
TTTTTAGAAGAGTTTGGAAGAGGGGTTTTACCCCCTGTGGAAACCGCTTATGCCGAGTCCATTTTAAAAATCGGGGGGGTCCCCCCCGCCACCATTTTCACAGGAATGTACGGGTGCTTCTCAATCGTGTTCTTCAACAGCGCTGGATCGGACGTGCTGCAGAAGGAGACAACCATCTTCTCCCTTGGCCACCCCGTTCGCCGGATCTAACACCATGCGATTTCTTTCTTTGGGGGTTCGTTAAAGGCAGTGTTTACGTACCACCATTGCCCATGTCCCTCAAGGAACTTCGTGATCGGATAACGCTTGCGCTGCAGACCATTACAGCGGACATGCTACACCGAGTCTGGGATTAATTTGGTTACCGTGTGGATGTGTGTCATGTGACCCAGGGTGCACACATTGAAGGATTGTGATTAACGCATGAGAAACTTGGACAGTTGCCGCTGCTTACAGTGTACGTTGTGCCCGTGTAAGGTGAGAAATAAATTTCTTGTTAACTTTTGAAACCGCACCACTCTTTTTTGTATACCCTGTATATTATTAATTAATTTTTAAGACAGGCAAATTTTGTTACCATTTGTTTACCCCTAGGTCTCCCAAAGGAACTCTTACTTTCAAGTCTTTCCACCAGAACTGACTTATACCTAGATAAAAATAAAGAATATATTTCAATTGTATTTCTCATATTTGCTGCGTACGAGCTTATGATGATGATTAATAAAATATTACCTCTATACTTGAGGAATATATTAAATCTTCCCTCACAATTTGATGATTTTGTTTCAGACATGTCACGACCTGCGTTTCGCCACGATCAGCAATGTTTCATACACAGTATTGGGAATTACTGCTCGGTTTGCGTTTGTTCCACACGTGCTTTAACATTCTAGCGTATGTATAAGGGGTGCTGATAAGTCCTTAGCCCGACCAGGAAGGAAACAAGCTAATGTTTCTGTCAGAATGGCGTGAATTTCCTTCGGCACCTTGCCTTGCAAAAAAAAACTTGATGATAGCTCGCGTCTCGATTTTGTTGAAATCGCGGGCGTCCCTGACATGCTTCCGAGCTTGTTTCCTTCCTGATCGAGCTATGGACTTATCAGCACCCCGGTATGACACAAATGTAAGGCCAGCAGTGATTCCCAATGCTGCATACGAGTTACTTCCCTGATGATGGCCGAGCACAAACCGAAACATGTCTACTGTAAAGAGATGACGTTTTGTTACTTAACGCATTTCACGGACTTTGGGATCACTTGACCAAATACCGAAACGAGGGGGCGTGCTGCCTAGAACAGAGAGAGCAAGCATATTTCCGCTATGTTCCATCAATATACAAGCACGCCGCAAAATGTCGGCCATCAACCTGGAACGTTCCTCTCCTGGATTATTGCTAATGCTGGACTTGTATCATCACGTGTGTGGGGAAGGCTGAGTGGTCCTCTCGGGGAACCTCCGGGGCGCCATTACTAACACCCGGCGCCAAATGCGGAGAGGTTCGGCAGTAATGCGATTCTACCGCTTTAAATTGGTGCGCGCAACCGCGGGCTAAGTGACCCCAGGGCCGGAAATAATCATGGCTTTCGAGAATAAATGGGCACATATGTGACAAAGCATTCATGTCGATTTTTTAAACAAAGGCATAAGGAGATTGTGACTCGTGAAGATTAATCTGTTTTTCGCAAGTAATCACTTTTAAATTCAACAAAAACACTGCGACAAGTTTTAATTTCTGTACCAGGGTGTTGCTAAGTTTGTGCGTTAGTTTGTCTCTTTGTTTACCGTCGTATTTACCGCTGCATTTGGTAACTTTGTCAGATATTTTTCTCAGTATTTAACCAACTTGATGCGCAAAATTTGTTTCACAATAAGTTTTATTTCATTCCTCTACATGTTTCGAGCAAGTGTGCTCATCATCAGGAGGTCAAAATTGCATAACACAGCCTCTGGTATCTGGTATTTGCTCGAAACATGTAGAGGAATGAAATAAAACTTATTGTGAAACAAATTTTGTGCATCAAGTTGGTTAAATACTGAGATAAATATACTGAGATGCACGGTCAGCAAAACGCCAAAAATTGTCAGATAGTTAAAGTCAACTTAAAACTGACTCGTATTATCAATCTCGTGTTCTTTAACCGTTTTGCTGTTTTATTTAAAAAAAATTCCGATCGTGGACTACGTTGCATATTCTACTTGTATTTAAGCTAATTTTCTTGTAACCTGCCTGTCTCATTCCGTATTATTTGTACTTTTTTTCCTTTACAATCCATTATTTCCTTTACTTCTCCAAGGCTGTGTTTATGCTTCTATTCCCCTTGCCTTTACACGCTCTTCATTTCTTGTGGAATCTGATCTAATGCTCAGTTTGGATTCAATTAATAGTTATTAAGGGCTGTGACGTGAACGTTTGGCGACCAAACATTGCAAAAGATCTGCATTAATAGCGCACAGACCACTCAACTTTAATAAGTCCAAAATTCGTTTCCTTAGTGATTACTGACAACTACAACTTTTCCTTTTTCCTTCAACAACGAATGTCTTTACTCCTGCCCCGTCTAACAATGCTAAAATATTTTGTCAGTTATAATCCACGTAAAATATCCTAGATTAATGTAAACTGAATGTACCGGATCCCTTATGTTAAATATTAACGTACTTTCTGGAGGTTCCCTTCCACTTCATGATGAGTCTTCTTTAACAGACAAGATTAAGATTTCCTTTTCACGTTTCGGCAACTGATAGGATTGTGGAAGTGATTGTATAAATTCTGTTTTATAATGCACCAGTTGTAAGCGTGCCTATTACACCCCTGCCTGAAATTTGTGAATGACGGTTAGTTTATGGTAGGAAGAGTTTCAAAATTTGTTGCTTAATAAGAGAATACAAATCAATTTATTATCTGTCAATTCAAAGTCGCTGTTTCAGCAGTGGAGATTGCACAGTCAGTGACTTTCTTTAAGATTTTAAGATACCAAATACTTGCCGTGTTTTTTCGCGCTCGCATCTCCAAAATAAAAAAAACCAGAACATCTCTATTATGAAGCCCTAAGGTAGGATGAGGCTATTGGGGCAGTAATTAAATATGTGCCGCCTCAATATTGCGCGAAGCACAGTTTTCGAATCAGTGTTTTAGAGAATAACCTATAATTAAAATTTCACACTACTCCTTACCTCGCTCCGGAATTATAAATATGTGATGTAGTGGGGGTCCACATCTGCCTCTTCCCTCACTAAACACCCTATCATAGGTATAATATCATGCTCATTTTGACCGAATATGTGGATTTTTATGACTTATTTCAAGATTATGAAAGACGCAACTTTATCAAAGTTAATATTCAAACTAAAATTGGCATGAAGCTTATGTTATAAAATATTATTTTGTAATATCTCTAATACGTTAAATTATTTTATTGCTGTAGTATATATCATACTTTATGCATTCTATACTACCGACCTGAAGATGACCCTCTGAAATCGAAACATGTTGCCAAATTAAGGATATAACACTTACCAGTTCTGCTGGAGGAAATTTATTTCTCTTGTTATTACATCTAATGGGATGGAATGACAAATGTAAAAAAATAATTTTGGAGCATTTTATATTCCTATGATAGACACGTTTGGGACTTAAAATCATGCAAATATATAGTTTATCAGTATTACTGTCTATCTGTAGAGTCACCAGAAACACAAGATGACATCCACTGCATCATTTTTATATTGATCTCCTACAGTAGCAGCTTGCTTTTCGCTTGCTTCACCCCTCGTTTTCACGTCTTTCAGTTTTCCCCTTCCTTTTCGGCCTGTTTTTCTTTTTTTCCGTCTGTCTCTCTCCACTTTCTGTATCTTGTTAAGTTTGACAAGTGTCGACTCTGGGTGGTTCCTGATCATTTCATCCCTCTCTGAACCGTAACTTGCCGTTTTCACTACTTGAACACAGTCTGTGACATATTTTACTGTTCAATACTCACTTGCTCCCTAACATATGAAATTTCAAGGTTCGTAAACGTTCTACGCAACAACCAGGCTTTTAACACGGTGGTCACAATAATAAGTCTTTACACCTCTGTTTTTCCGCCAGCCACGTCGTAACCATATAAGAGATTTGTAAGATCTTAGTAAATAGCCAACTTAATGCACAAAATCTTGTTTTATAATAAGTCTATTATATGCATCTACATGTTTCGAGCACTATTGTGCTCATCATCAGGAGGTCAAAATTGTATTACATAGCATCTGATATCATCACACTGAAACAAGTGAGTGGTTGTTTCAGTGTGATGATACCAGATGCTGTATAATACAATTTTGACATCCTGATGATGAGCACAATAGTGCTCGAAACATGTAGAGGCATATAATAAACTTATTATAAAACAAGAATGTGCGCATTAAGTTCGTCAGTTACTAATATTATACTGAGATGCACGGTCAGCAAAACATCAAGATTTGTCCGAGTTTCGCAAAAAGAATTCTAATATACAAGTTGATGTATATATTTTATTTTACCAGTAAACTTGATTGAATAGCTGAGCAACTACTTGCTTCTCAAGAAAGACTCTAATCGAATATTTCGCTGGAATGAGCGCAGTTCGTCCGCATTACGGATATCCATGGTTCAAATATCGAAGGCTTCCTGTCCTGAGTTTCCTCATGGCTGTTTAGAGGCGACTGCCTCAGAAACTTAGGTAACCATAAAACAGTTTACACGGCGAGGTATCTCGAAAGACTGGAACGTTCGTCACCACCTCTGTAAGGACCTCAATCTTGCAGTCTAAGACCGTTTTCTTCCCCGTCATATTATACTTAAAACACTAATCGTTCTATCATGCCACACAATGTAACTTGAGCGGCTGAAGCATAGTTGGATAAACAACTGATAACAACGAATTTTATACATCCCGTTGATATGTCATCTGGTCCAGAATTGCGCAATCAAATTTTCTAGTAACAGGTCGTTTACAAGAAGATGGAATGAAATATTTTTGAATGCTTGCCGTAACAAAATTTTGCAGAAGATTTCAGCAAAAACAACAGTATATGAACATCTTTTCTTACGTTCCAGTTTTTTTTTAATTTGGGAAGCTAGAACGTCTGTTCCTGTGGAAGCATTGCAAATAATATGGAACTTCTGTCAACAAGGGTTCAATGTGGTAGTTTCCGGTCACCACGTTCGCCTACCTTAATCCCTACCGTTGCTTTATGTGGGGACTTAAAGGCCAGAGTCTATTGCAACAGCCAACACACGGCTCTGGAATTACAGTCAGCACTCACAGCAGTTTTTGGCTGCTTTGGCGATAACACGTTAGCTAAGTCAGGTATGTGTTTTGCTCTTCCCTTCCAGTGAACTACAGAGTTTGACTTTTCCTACATTAAAAACTTTTCCCCTAAAAAAATCCTACACAAATTTCTGTGCCGTTTCACAAACAAAAATTGCTCTATGAATAAATAATGCGCAATGAAAGTCATACCTCTAATTTTTTAAGGCTCTATGTCATTAATATATGTTAAATTGTAGTAAAAGTATCTTTACGGGTCCTCTGAAAGGAGAGTAGACATAAGGCCATTAATGAAAAGCATCTCTATCATATCTGCCAGTTTGTCATCAAGTATATCTTTAAAATGTACATGGACATCCATTGAATTTTTAATTTCGGTAAATGAAAAGATTTCTTAACACTTTTTTCCAGTGTGAAATCTAGGTTTTATGACGATTGAATAAGACTTTATTATGTTAAAACGCGAGTCTCGCCAAAACTCGTACATAAAATGAAATGCAGTTTTCGTCATCCCAATATATTTTATGAAAAATAAATATTACGACGATCTTCATCATGCAGTTTTTTCCAACCTCCCATTACTTCCTTGCAGCTAACACCAAATATCGTGTTCAGATGTGCATCGAAGAACGTCAAAAAAAAACCTGTGTGCGTGAACAACTAATGGACCCGATAAGCATGCAAGCTCAAGATAGAAATTTGTTTCTCATAACTCGATAGCTTTAGAGGGTCTAAGCCTTCTCTGCGAGGTTCCGCAATCCCACTCAGACACGCACCACTCGATAGGACTCCTCTGGACTAGTGACTAGCTGACGCAGAGACCTCCATCTGACAAAGCACAAAAAACACAAGCGACAGGCATCCATGCCCCCGGCGGGATTTGAACCCACAATCCCAGAAGGCGAGCTCTCCCATGCCCACGCCTTACTCCGCGCGGTCACCGGGATAGGCTCGAGATAGAACTACTAAACCTAATTTCTTCGAACAATCTATCTTGATATGCTATTGACACTGTGACGTCGCTTAGAATGCGTCTTCAAAAAGTAAGCGAAGAAAGTCAGGTAGCATTTGTGTTAAATAAAACAAGTCACCTTCCGGTAGGCCAATATCATTATAATAGACGAGAGGAGAAATTATAAAGGCAAACACAAAGGCTGTAATAGTTGCTGCCAAGGAGTGTGATCTAGAGGTAAAATCAGATAAAATTAAATAGGTACATGCTGGCGTCCCTATAGTGCAGGATAAGCTCCAATTCCTATTTTGTGATCAAAATACCAATTAAGAATTAAATTTAAGAGGAAATTAATTAATTTATCACACTGAGAGAACAGTTGCGAGAATTCAGTTCATAATCTCTCATATAGCCGTCTCTTGTTAAAGAAAATAATAAAATAGTCATAAAAATATCTGTACCGAAAAGCGTTGCACTACAATGGGGGAAGAACGTGTATTGGAAGATGAGTCTGTGTTCCTCCTACGAGAACACATTGTCACTCTCCATAAGTCCATAATTGTGGACGTTCGAGAACAGGATTCGCTGGAGGATATTTGTGTCCAAGACAGAAAGTAACACTTTAGTTAGAAGGGTACACTAGGACGGCGTAGGCTTATGTGAAAAGATAATATTAAAATAGATATCACTGCAACTGGTTATAGGGATCTGAATGTGATTTATCACATTTAGCATAGGGTCCAGTGGCGGGCTATTCTGAACTCGGCACTGCGTCTTGATGTCCTATAACATGCATGGAATTATCTAGCTGATTTCGGCTTCCGAAAGATACTCTGTATACAGGGTGCACGCCTTAGTGAACTTCGCTTCTTACCTGTGTCGACACACTTCATTCTACGTCATCCCTGTACAAGGAACAACGTAAGAAGGTACGTGGCGGTACTCACAACAGAAAATATCCGTGTAAGAAGGGCAGAATTGTGTTTAACCCTGAAGGATATTTATCCATATCAAATAAGCAATAGGGGACACGTGTCGCTCTCATTGTGGTAACCTCATTTTGTCCCAACAGCAACCTGTTCTGCTATTGTCATTAAGTGCGGCGGTCAATGGAATTGCACGAGCATTGTGCCGTATGCGGGTAGCATTTCATAAAGGTTTTGTTCTTTGCAAGAAAATTTACTCTTCACGAACCGTAAGGGGTGAGAAAATGCGAAGGCGAGGAGCCGTGTCAACATAATTACAAAACGGGTGGAGTGGGGAGGGGCAGAACATAAAGGAAGTGATACTAGTGGGAAGACGGGAGAGCCGAGAGTGGAAGCGAGTGTCTTTGAGCGTCACTAGACCTGCAGTAACGACATCAAAGTGTTTACACCAACAGTTCATGACAACGCGGCTGGTTGCTCGTGCTTGTGGCTGGCTTTACACCTGTTACTTTATTATTAGTGCAAATAAGTAGGTCAACTACACTATAGTGCAGGTTAGATATTACGCTCCAACAGATACATCCCAGGAAAAGTAATATACTTCTTAATACTATGCGCAGTAGCTTCAATATTACTTCGAAATATAACATAGCTCATTAGTGAATAAAGCTCTAGACTTATGAGTGTTAACCTGCTGGTTTCTAGTAGGCACTATTGGCTTGCAATGTAAAGTAAATGGTGTAGTATATTTTAAAATTAATCTCCGATAAATAACTTCTGCTGTGAGAGAGAGAGATAAATACGTATTTGATACAGGTGGCTGTCGGCGGTTACTACGCGCCATTCTTAGCTGGGAGTGGGTAGAGTCAAATCTCAGTCGAAATGAAGCTCTTCGGCCTCAGGTGTCTCATTTCCCTCAGTGTCCTAATTTAAACTTTTAAAAATTGTGGTATTTTAGGCTTGCTATACGTCAACATTCACACTCAAAAGTCACTAACTTCTAAAGTTAAGAAAGTGGAGTTAAATAACGGTCGATGCAGGAAAAATTAACATTGACTGATGTCACATACTTGAGGTTCATGTGACGATGATTTTCTATGTTATGTTTTCGGACGTGGCTTATGATTTCGTCGCATTATGTGTTGTCAGAAATCCAAAGACCAGCGTAAAAGAGACGCAAGTTGTTTGATGAAGAGTGTTGAGGATATTTTAATTTAATGGGGAAGGAAGTAAGCGGAGGTTAGAGCAAACTGCCTGCTGAGAAGTTTCAGTGTTTCTTTTATTGGACAAATATTAGGGAAATGAAATAAAAGAAAGGCCGAGGTTTTACAGGCACTGCAAAAATGAGACAGAGCGGGAAAGCATAAAAACCTTTAGCCGTAAAATATTCCAAGATCACTAACAAATCTAGGCGTAGATAGGACGATAACATCGAGAAGAATTTTCAAGAAGCATGATGTGGGGCCGTGAAGTGGATTAGCGTGGCTCAGATTGGTGGCCACTGGTGAGCTCTTGTGAATACGTCAGTGAACATTCGCGTCCCATAAAACGCAGGGAGTTCCTGTGTCGCTGAGCAAAGGTTACTTTCTCGACAATACCTCTGCCCCATGCACACAGTTAGTTACAGATAGAACTATACCCGTATTTGACAAAAGGGCTTTAAAGACCCTTTCTCTCAGCCCATGTATATACAATATATATATATATATATATTGTTGTAGTTGCTGTGCTACAAGCTTCAATGTTATTAAAGAATTATTATTCTTGCCCTCTCTGAATTAAATTAGTAGCTGATAAACATATTAGCCTTCCTCAACACACGCTTTTGTGCAATTACATAACACGACCAAACAGGTTGACATACAAGTCACTGTCGCTTCTAGATTTGAGACGTAACTTAATGTAAAAATTCAATTCTCAGCACCAGCAAAGACTACATTTACTCTATGCCTGGAAACGTCTGTGGACTGAATTTAAGGAAAAGACCGATGCAGGCGCAGTCTGAACACAAATCGTATTTCCCATTGTCATTAGGATAAGCTGTGGGTAGCTTAGTTGAGAGCTTTTTGTGTTCCTACTGTGTTTTGTTGTTTGGGCTCAACTAAAAAAAGAAAAAAAGATGTCATCAACATCAATTTAGAAAAGGAAATAAGCTCTGAAGATAAGAGAGCAGTACGACTGCTGTCTGGCTGTACGATGCAACAATAGACGCAGGGAAAGATGAAGGCGAGGATTTATTTCGATCTCATACAAAAGGCTCGTTTCGTATTTCGTTTGGTGCTAATGTAAAAATTCCCTTCGCTCTCCTCTCTGCCCTATTTTCACTTCATTCGACGTAAATCTCATCAGAAATATTGACATTTCGTAATACAAAATATCCCAAATGATACTGGGGAACCAGAAAGCGCTGTACATAAATTCGTTTCTGCAGAACAGGGTGGCTGATATTCAAAAATTTTTTAATATGGACACAACTTTGGCTCAGAAAAATTTATGAGGAGATTACCATGTAGAGGGTACATATGACCAACCGCATACAGCCATTCAGTTCAAATTTTTATTACAATAATAACAATAATATTAATGAAAACATTTTGTTCCGGTTGTCCGTATACATTCCTTTCTTGAAGATCATGTAGCCTTATGATATGATTACCATGTCCATGTGTCTGTCGTGATGTGTAACTGTTCGGGTAAGTTACGTAACAAGCCCATTTATATGACAGTTAGGGCCGTTAATGGACTAGCCTTCAATCATCAAAGTGCAATAACATTCATGGTAATTGAGATTATTATTTAATAATTACCGCTATATCGAACAGACGTCTAGTATTACTATTTGCCTCTATAGTCATCACCTTAATATCCGATACCCAGAATGAGAGAGATATTTCTTTCTCTTTTGCGTAGAGTCCTAACAGTTTCTGGAATTCATCCATCCTCTTAGTAAGGGCTCTTTTCGCGCGGTTAAATCGGTCGGGGCGTGCAGCTGACCATTCGCTCCGTCTAGTACCGAGATTAAGGACGAATGTAGTTGTCTCCATTCCCTCACCCTCTATACCTAAATGACGCGCAGAAGGACAACTTTGCTTTTACAAAACTCTTTTATATGTCGCATTATGGAGATCCCTCCTTCATATATCAGTTCTTATTCTGCCTATCCTCGCTGAATATTCCACATTTTTTTCTTAATCGTTCAGGAAAATTCAGTCATAACACCAAGCTGAGGCAAATGAATATTTCATTTTAGAAGTTCTTTCCAGTTCAGTAGTCTATTCGCAAAGTTCCTATATTTAAACTATACATTATTCTGCCTTGTGTATTTATTCTACTTTATTATATTTTATTGATTTTTAATTTGGCGTTTATTCTACACATACATCCTTTCTCGTGCAACAGAGATTCCTTAATAAACCTATTAGTACTTGTCTACTCTCCCATCTTACTATTCACACCTCTACACAATTTCTATTCCTCCACAACTATAAATTTCCACTTTGTCCTCAGATTCTTAGTCTGCCTGCCGGTAGGATCTGATAAGGGCTGCATCTTACTGGCTTCATATTCTCGTTTGCATTTGGGCTATGGAAAGCGTCTTTAAATAAACACCGACTAAATTACAACATATTTATGTTCTTCGCTAGCACATTATATAAAATGTAATTTTCCTCACAAATATATGTAAACATAAAGCATTAGTTACAGGTGTAAGGAAAGCGTAGAAACTAACATAATGCGTACAGTACATTTAAAAATACGGTCTTGTTCCTTTGAGAAAACAACATGCACAATACGGACATTTACTGTCTACAATTCTTACACAACATCACCACCACCACCATCACTGCAATCATCATGATTATCACATACTCTATAACATATCGTTTTGAGACACGGCACTGCTTGTATTTTGTTAGACGTGAGGAATTCAGTTCGAGCCTCTATAGGCGCTGTGTCAGATCAGCTTAAGTTTCACTGTTTTGAATATTTGTGCATATATGTGTATGTGTATTATGTAAATGGTGCATACATTCTCTGTCAAATAACGTGCAATACGATTGCAGTTATTTTAGCAGTCCCCATTCAATGACCTTCTAATTCATCTCCGTACTGATCAAATACTTCTTATGGTGAATTTAGAGTGTTGTGACGCAATTTGTTGCGTTTACCATGCTACAGATTTTACTAACGGAGGTTCTTCCTTTGTCCTCGAGGAATCATTAGGACAAAGCGTACACACTCAGTCGAAAGTATCATTTTCCTTCACATAAACATTCCTTTGTGAACTTTTCACTGCTTTGCTCCATACACAATGTAAATGGACTTTGTGCATATATTTTAAGACTTATCTTTGTATCTAGCGCTTGCCGGCAAATCGTGTCCTCGCACGCTCCACATTTGCGTTACGCTATGAAACTTTAATTATCTAAAAATTGTTTGAATAACAAATTAGCTCTCGCCTGTTTTACGACGACACAAACAACGCGCGCGTCCTTTTATCTTCGAGTTTGAAGCCTCGTTAAGCTGCCTCGTCCATTAACAAAAGCTCCAGCACCGAACAGCGTCCGGAGAAGATAATTCCAAACAAACAAAATAATATTTTAATATAATCCCATAAATTAAAACAACACTAAGCTTACACAGACAAAACCCGTGTTCAGGATGTTGTGTAAATAGTTTTCGGAGCATCATTTTTGGAGGCCCCAGAAAGCACTCACACGAACTAATAACAGCGTTATGTGAGGGGATTATTCACGTTGTCTCCGTCTAGTCGAAGAGATAAGCCACCTGTTTTAGCCCACGCATTATTTCTATCATTTAGAAGCTGCAATCCTAGATATAATGTAGAGCATTAACGCTAGAAAAGTGTCCTGCCACATTATGTTACATAACACATTCGATTTGGGTTGCAAGAAGTTAAGAGCTTAAATTATTTGTGATTTCAAATGTTGTCAGTATAAGGCAAACAAAATTCCCACTCTCAACAAGTATTAAACAGGAGAAACATAAAGCTTAATTTGGAACCAAGCCAACCGTAACAAAAGTCCGAAATAGCTTTTACCCTCATTAGAAACTAAATTTTGCTATTTTACCCCAATAACATAGCTTCCTTTGATAATTAGCTGAAATTAATATATATATATATATATATATATATGTGTGTGTGTGTGTGTGTGTGTGTGTGTGTTTCATAAATCCTCCTAAAGGTAAAGCAGTCCCGTTACAGGCCAGGAGTGGCCCACAGGGTTCCAGGAAGTTAAGGTGGTAAGTTGGTCAGTCTTACGCACCGGCTGCCTTTACCCCCAGGAAATATTCCTGGTACTCATTTCTGTTAGGAGCTGAGTCGACCTCAGGGCCATATTACGATCGGAAGAATTCTATATCAATAAAAAATTCCAAAGATACAAGCTGGGATCCGACCAGCGACCTTCCGATTTATAGCACAACACCTTAACGACTGTGCCACCGCGGTCCCCCTCATAAATCCTCCTAAAAACTCTAAAATTATTTAAATTCTCTCCCGAAATTTAGGTACAGGTTAATGGTAATGAAGATGTAAATATCTGGTGTCTTGACATCCTCAACAGTTGACTAAAGGAAATGGGCTTAGCCGATGGCTTCCCTTCTAATTGTAAGCTGTGTGAGACGTGGAGGTTGTCATGGTGTTCGCTTAAAGATCCAGGTCTTGCAGATGTGGCACTTGAGTCGGCGGACCGGATTTGCGGAGGGAAGTGTTGTCACCGTCTGCAGCGTCCAAAAACAAACCTCTTACTTTGAACACGGGGGCAACAGGTTTCTTCTAAATAGTACAGACCTACCAAACTACACAGCGTCACCTCCCCGGAAAGTAATTTTCAACTAGCTCTACGCTGAGAGTTCGTCTTCGAGCAGTCGATATTTATTCAGCTGGTTAAGAAATTTTTGTAAACTCGCCACCATTTGGCCCCTCGACTTATTTTCCAAACAACGAAAATGAATGCTGTTGTTACACGTAGCTTTACTTAACTGTCCAAGATCCAACTTATCCTTTAAAAAACTTCGGGACATCAAAACCCCCTAATGTGTACACATTGCGAAACTTAAGAACATGACCGCCGCTTTTTGTTCTGGTAACTGAATGATTAAACTTAGCATCAACACCAGAAAACATTGTTGCTAAATGTATTCTTCTTATATCACTGCTGACTTCAAAACCTGGCTTCAAATTCTGAACGAAAATTATAGTCCAAAGCAGAGTAAGGTAATTTTTACTGACACACATTTTTAATTAGCAGTTTATTCAGTCACCCATTACTGAATTGCTGCCCGCTATAAGATTTGTATAGTGTTTAAAAAGTAGTTTCTTCTTTACTTCTTTTTCTTCCTCATTTTTTCTCCCTCCCCTGCTCTCCGTATCTTCTGAAACTTATTTTTGCCTTACTGTCTGTTCTTCTTTCTTCCTATACCTTTTCTTAACTTCTGATTTTTCGTTCTTTTATGTCCCCTTATCCTCTCTGCTGTCGCAGTAAAGTTTCCACTTTACCTTCAGTCTAAGGAACATTCACTGAAGGCCATTTGTTTCAAGACATGGCCCACTGCAATGTATTTTCACACACGCAGAAAAGTAGCGAAATGCAGAATCGTGATGGGCTTCCAACCCACGACGACAGTTTTCGGGCTATTTGCTTGATCGTTCGCATTTATTCAAAAAAGACTTCAAAATATCATTTCACTATTTAATGGCGCATCTAAAAGAATTAAGCAGTTTAACCGGTTCGAATCTCGAACAGCTTACAAAATAAGCCGGCTGGTTTCATTCTTTTCTTCGTGCAAAACCTGGACAGTAAATTCGAAGGAAACAGAACGCAATATTTGATATATACTAACATAAGTCCGAATTTAGAGCAACAGTTACACTTGAAGATAAGGGGGTTTCGAAGCATGTTACCTACATTACTGTAAACGCAAAAATTATTTTTTTAAAAACATATTTTCAGAAGGAACGCATTGTATAATTTTATTTTTAGCTTATAAATTAAGGTACATGACAGACATCTGACAATGTTATCAAGACCATAATCTTCCTATGCTTTGCTACGCATGGCTATTACTTGTACGGACGAATGTACGCAATATGTAGAAAGCCATCTGTGAGAAACGACAGCTTAGTTACTCAGTCTCATAGTCTACAAAGTTCTGAGTTTCATTTTTCGTATTTTGTACTGACTATCCGGAAGGAATATTTCACTTCAGAATACGAACGATATATATTCAGACCTAACTTCCTTATCAGAAGACCATTTCCGCGACACTCTTGAAACAATTTTAAAGCATTAAAGAATACATATGATGTGATAATTCAATGGAGTAGAGCCCTGTGGATAACCAGCCACAAAAATCTGGGTAATTTATGGTACCAAAATGTTCCTTGTCGTTTTCACAAGAGCTCACCATTTTTTTCTATTCTGTATCACACGACTCGAGTCTATACGTCTTGCAAAACTGTTTCTTTAAAATTAGATATATCGTATGTGGATACTGTATAAAATATTGATATTTTTATGCGATGGGAAAGATTGGTCAAAATTTTTAATTCATAAGGAAAGTTATTTCGTATCATGTACTGAAATTGCGATATGATTATACTGTGGGAGACATTTTATTTGTAGTCTGCTTCTGTGAAGAAAGAAAGTTTATGCTTTTTTGCTTTTCGTTTTTCCTCTTTTCTTTTGTTTTTAGCAACAGATCCATGCCCAACCCCCGAATGCCGTATTATAATTTCAGAAAACTCGAGCATAAACTAGCTCTTACAATAAAATGAACTTCGTAAATTCACTAATCAAAAATCTCGGACTTCTCACTTTGGCGTCCTCTAGGAATGTTTGTGTCAATTTACCTGCAAACGTTGATGAAGGATGTAGACCTTTGTAAATGTGTTTTAAATATACGGGTTTTACAAGATTTGTTCATAGGACATGAATTATGAAGAAAAAGCACACATGCCATTTCCCAAAATAATGTAATATTTAAAATAAATTTCATTGTTTTGACACGACAAATGGCTTTGGAAATTTGTCGGTACACCGTAGGGTACATATGTACAAGCACTTTCAGTAGTTACAGCGTTCATATTTTTGCAGTACATTATTTACCCATCTCAATCCGGACGAGTGTCAGAGAAAGTGAATATTCCAGTTTCCTAATTTCAACACAGACAGCCCACAAAACGCTACTCCATATTCGATCTTTGATATAAACAGAATATGGACACATGCACACCAATCTGTTTCTTAATTTTGTGTTTCATTAACTGCAATAATTGTTCCTCCATCTATTCATACGTATTCTATGTTAGATTTAATTCCCTTCCACATCGGTCGACTTCAGTACTAACTTTCATTAAGGTGAAGTCGAATGTTGTTAATTTTCATAAATTAGACTCAGATTTTACGGCGACTCGCTACGGGCTGGACGGTCCGGGGATTGAATCCCAGCGGGGGACAGATTTTCGATGTCCGTTCAGTCCCGCCTCGACGCCCACCCAGCCTCCTGTACAAAGGGTAACGGGTCTTTTCCGGGAGTAAAACGATCGACGCGTGGTACTGACCAAGCACTTCCTTCTAGCGCCCAGACTGCTCATGGTTTGGAACTATACCGCCGGCTTCCCTGTGTACTTGCATAGACACGTCGTTGCCTGACATGTACTGTTACCTTTAGACCCACAATAAAAAAAATCGTCATGTGCGATTAAGCCAGCGGAATTAGTTACATGATACCTTTTTCTTCAATTTGCGTAATCTGATAAATTCAGCGGCAAATTTTCAGGACTGTACAATGCCTCAATTTGTGTTAACTTTTGCATTAGTTCGAGTATATACATATACATATACATATGCATGCGTACAACATAGAAGACTGTAATTGAGATGGAATTAAAATACAAAAGGTAACGTTTGATAAACTAGTGATCACAAAATGCACGTGCATATTTCACTCCTGATTATTAAAAAATTTAGATAAAAAGTACAAAAACGGATAATATGATAATTTATACAACTGAGCGGTCCTTTTGATGTGTCTGTCACTGTACTGAATGTGATGTAAACGAATTCCACGCGGTTGCATTATAATCCCGATATAAACACATTACACAGTAATTTGCTCATAAGAAGAGGAGTGCTGAGCGCATACGCATGCAAACACAGCGTTTTAGGATCTTTAATTGGCGCAACTTTAAGATACAGATTTAAATACCAAATAATCTAATTTTTGCTCCAAATAAGAATCATTCATGATTTTAAATTTCCAGATTAATTTTAGGTAATATGTAGATAGAAAGCAAGAAAGCACGCCTCCCACAATGTCATATAAGCAATAAGTTACGAGAGTAAAATAAGGCTGCAGATAGGTAGAAGTTCAGTTTTACTCCCGGCCTTGGAATGAAAGCATTCTAGCCATTAGAAAGAAGAAGTTTACAAATATATTCAATTATAACATTATTCCTAACTTGCTACTCCGGAACCAAATATTGTATTTTCTCGATTTTAACCGTCAAGAAATAATTCCGTTAGTCTCGAATACGTTTTTGGAGAATCTGTATTTCATACTCCAAGTTTTTGTTCGAATAGCTTTTCCTTTTCTGTCTTTGTAAATGTGTTCTTCCCTATGTATACTCGTTTATTTATGTATTTACGTACTCCGTACCTGACCATTAAGCCAAAACCATGCAGTTGATTGTGTTGACGATGAATTAAACATATTTATCTACCTTCCACTAAATTATTTACCGGAGCAGATAGACAATGACAGCAAATATTTTCCGAAATTTAACGTTACTGTTTACAACAGGGCACAGTAATTAGATAATGCAAACAAACAACTGCGATGGATCTCAACTCATTTCTCAACGACACGCACATTGCGTGATGTTGACGATGTCTTTTGGCGAGGAAAAAACCACTTAATTCATACAAACATACAGGTACCCAGCCGTCCCTACAGAGGTGCAGAACTCCTCTTTTATAAAATGATACATTGAAATTCCTTTGTGTTTATTTTGATAATAACGTTGGCATAATATTGCATGTTCATTAAAATGAATTTTTTCTATTTTTTTATATTAGAGTGAAGCTATCACACTCAAATATTTGTTAAGTACGATTTATTACACTAACAACCCTTCAATTCTTCTTCTTCTTCTTCTTCTTCTTCTACTCCCCTCCTCCTCCTTCTACTTCTCCTCGTCCTTCTCCCTTTTCTTCTTCTTCTTTTTTTCTTCTCCTTCTTCTTCTTCACCTCCTCCTCCTTCTCCTTTTTCTTCTTCTTTTCTTCTTCTTCTTCTTCTTCTCCACCTCCTCCTCCTTCTTCTCCTCCTCCTCCTCCTTCTTCTCCTCTTCCTCCTTCTACTTCTTCGTCTCCTTCTTATTCTTCTGCCTCCTCTTCTCCTTCTCCTTATTCTGCTTCTTTTTCTTCTTCTTTTTCTTTTTCTTTATGCGAAGCACTTTTATCACTACAAATGCTTCCAATACAACTTTCAAAATCTTCTAAATATGAGACGGAATGCATTGTTTTGTTTTACACCATTGTTTCTTATTTATTTATTTATTCATTCATTAATTCATTCACTCATTCATTCATTCACTTACTTATTTGTTGCGTTCTATCATTTGGTTAGGGAAGATGGGACAGTTTCTGTAAGATCTCCATTTTCGTCACCCATTATTAATAGACCTAACAGGATTCAATTCGTCCCGGAAGTCAACGGCTCCAGTATATTGTTTTAATGAAACTATTCAAATTTACAGGTCATTACTGAGTTTAACTACCTTTTTTAAACAAGAAGTTGATGTTTTACGCTTCATTTTAACGTTCTCAACTAAAGCATGATATGTCATAGCAATACAAAATTAAAATTACACAGCGTATAGCATAAATATAAATACACATGAAACACCGTGTGCTCTCTCCAGGAAAATTTGCGTCCCGCAGGCAAGTGGTATAACAGAACATGCCTTTATTTATAACTCTGATTCTGTTTCCGATATATTATTTGGTTTTATTACAAGGGTCTCTTTTGTGTAATATTTACATATTTAACGTTGTGACCAGCGGGCATAACCGATATTTTCTTTGTCAATATAGATCCTTTTACTTTTTCCATATATTTCTTAAGGCTCTCTCATGTTAGTTGATTGCATAGTCGCTGGTATTCGAAAACGAAAACAGTTAGGTTAGGTTCGATGTTTATGGTGCAGCAATAACTGCCTTTCTCGATAAGAGATTCTTCTATCAGCTAACAAATTTATTTTCGCCCTTCGGTTTGAAAGTCATGAATTAAGTTCTTTCTGCTTGGGTTAATAATATACGTTAGTTTTCAAAAAAACACACTTCAGTAATAATGCTGTGGTTTCTTAAAGCGATGGATCAATTTGACAAAGATTAGTTTCTTTTTTTTTTTTTGAAGCTGGAAAACCCTAACACTGATTTACCTTGTCTTGATGCCGGATCACTCTAACAATGAACATACGTAGCTTCTAGTGATGCTGCATCACTGTAACAATGATTGTAGTTTCTCTTGATGCTGGATCACGTTAACAACGATTGTAGCATATCTTGATGCCGGATCATTTTAACTATGTAACTTCTCATATTGCTGGATCACTTTAACAATAAATGTAGGTTGTCTTGGTGCTGGATAACTTTAACAATGACAGTAATTCCTCTTGTTTCATGTTTTAAAACTAAAAATTTCGTCGATTGCTTATCCAATACTTCATCATTTATCTCAGCTTTCAGCATTTATTTCTCATATGCAGATTTAAATTCTAATTATAATATACTTTCAATCTTTTGCCACGAATCAGTATTTAAATATTTTAATACATTAGTTAAACAAGACACAGTGGAGTATAAATTCACACCATATTATGGACAGAAAACATAGCTATGTGGGTAGCGTGTGTTGCTTAGTCAGGATTTCCCGAGTGTCCTGAAAGACTTTTTTATGCTTTTCTTATTCTCTCTAGATACGAAAGAACAAGGTTATTACTTCAAATAAGGCTAATGCTGCTTCCATGCTAATACCTTCCCTGAACACCAGTCTAAAAGATTCTGACGGTAGTATTAGGTCACAGTCATGGCCGACACCTTGGACACTGCTGTGTTTCAAGCTTTACAAAACCAACATTTCGGGCGCTGTCCCTACTCCCGTCTTCAAACACAAAAATACAGAAAAACTACGCGTACGGAAATGTTGAAAAGAACAGACCCAGGCTAAGAAATGTTGTGGGCATTTTAGCTTGAGTCGCTGTAAAGTACCCAAAATATTTCCCTTCACATTAGACCGTTAGTCACTCATGGTCCTATCATTCAACACCATGTAGACTCCTCTGCTGACATCATTTTGCACATAAATAAATACAACTCACGGATCGCACTTTCGCACCGGAGTAACCTAGCTCCAACAGTCAACTTTTCTTCCTCTTATTTACACTTCCTGTAAGATAAGCACTGAATCCTACTGGAATTCAGTATCAATGGGCTGTCCTATATAATATTTATATCCTTGCTGTGCTGTGATAATAATTCTCTATTTTGCATAAAAACAGGAATTTCTTTTTTCGTTTACAAAATGTATCTTGATAAACTCACTTAAATTATTCTAGTTCACTTTCAAAAGGAACGGTAAGCTGATGGCCACTGAATGGAGAAGTCGGGCATGATGCTGTGTATTATACTTACGTTCGAAAATATGTCTGTAGAATACTCTATCTAACAGAGAAACCTTGAAATTTTACAGGCATAAATATATGTGTATCTAAGCGAATATCAGTATAATGTCTAGTTATGAAAATTAAATTTAGAAACAGGTTTGTGTTATTTCACAACTCTTTAAATATACAAGTTATGTGGAGTAATGAGGAAATAGTACTCATAGAATAATGCTTAGAGTGGAAAACCGAATACCCCGAGGACATCACGTCCCATTGAGACTTTTTACTCGACGGTTACCACTTGGATTGGCTTGACATTGAACGCCGGATTCCGCAGTGAAGGGCTGGCGATAAACATCTTGAGCCATTTTTTTTGGCGCGTCAGCCCCCAGTGGGTCAGGGACTCCTCATTCACGAAGTTTCTAGATCACACACAACGACGCACCACAGTCGGCAGGATTCCTCTGGACGAGTGATCAGCACGTCGCAGAGACCTCTACCTGACAACACACAATACTCACAACAGACAAACATCCATGCCTTCGGTGGGATTCGAACACACATTCTCAGCAAGCGAGCGGCCGCAGACTTGCGCCTTAGGTCTGTGGCCATTGGAACCGCCTGAGCCATTTCGCAGTAATAAAAATGGAGTATATAAAAATAAAAATATATATAAGGTTTTGAATAGAACACACTTGCATTTTGTGTGTTCTAAACATTGCAAAATCGATACCGTTTCAATTAGTTTCGTAAGTTTGTGTTGCACCGTAAGTACCTGAACTCCTCAGCGTACGAAGTTGAAGTGCTTATCTCAGACCACGAGTTTGTACATAACGGTTGCGGTATGCGCCTAACCAGTGTGGCTCCCCGCACAGATCTGCGTTGTTCCAGAGCTAACTTCCAAGATGAAGACGTAACGTGCGGTTATGTCTGGCTTAAGAAAAGGGGCGAATACTTTACGTTGTTTGTTAAATGAGTTACGTACCCCAAAGTCTTGGCTTCCGGAACAGTATGTCCTCTTATCTTTCACACTTAAGAGTTGGTTTTATATTGTTCTTATTCCCAAAGGTATGTATAGTGTCTTGTTTTTCCTAGGTCTCTTTCAGCCTGTACTTCCGTACTCAGCGTGTTACATATAATTCCACTCTTAAAGGATAATGAAAAAAAATGTTAATCAATTGTGTTAGTTAGGAAATACAACGCAAAAAATTACGAAAACCTCTATTTCCTACAAGTTTAGACGAAATAGTAATAAACTAGCTTCACACAAAAAATTAAGTTCATTTATTTTTTAAACTAACAATCGCAAGGAGTTACACGACGCCTCTTCGCCGCGGAAGAATGATTTGAATCTCACTGTAATCCACGTGGGTTTGGATGTATAAAAATACACTGTGAAATTTAATATTACAGTAAATTCTAACGCGGGTACTTCAATTTCTTCAGAAAAATTATACTTATAAAGTTACTATTCTGTATTAGTTTTGTCTCCTTTGAGCGTTTAAAAGGATTAAACTAGTTTTATGCAATCACAGTAAAAGTTACTATATGAAGTACCTTGGCAACCAAAGGACTGCACAAGACATCGTAATTTTCCAGGCAGTACAAGGTTATGCCTAATGTGTGTCTACGCATACCTTCAAACCACATGGACTGACACAACCATTTCGTTTTTCAAGATATCCCCCATTTTCCGTTCTCTTTTATTACTACCTACGTAGCTTGGGGTAAAAATAAACTTGAAGGACAACGACCAAAACAATAATAATGAATGGCCGAAATTTCAGACGGGGAACTCTGTAGTGTCAGTTGCTGCAGCAGTCAAATGTAATGGCTCTCTTAGTCAGTTTCCAGTTAACAGGATTTCCAGGGTCGATATCGGAGCTTGCACTGCGGTATAAAATTAGGTCACCCTATACCAATATAATCTATGGCGTTTTAGTTATCCACGTTCTGAAATAATAACATAGCAGATTCAGGGCACTTTTGGTGTGGACGACAGAAGTAAGAATTAATATTGGCTCATTAATGATATATGTTAATACGTGAAATATTGTGAAATGCCAACTTGATGCAGCAAGGTAATTTTATTGATGTGTTCTTAGCTCGACATGTTTCGGGTACACGCCCATCATCTGGAGCATTAGATGTTGAGTTGCAGCATGTGGTTTTCTGCACCGAGTTTTGGGATGGGTTGTGGTCTTGACAGCCGCTGCGTAGGTCGTGTGTACGGTGTGGATGGTGCCGTGCGACTTTCAAGTTCTACAGACTCCTTTGGAACTAAACATAAAATTCTTGCCATACATTTCAATGTTACATAAATTTCGGGTTATGTAACGCATGATATTAGTGTGAGGCTGCAATGAACAGCGTCGGTATAAGCATAATTTCTGTTCACATGATATGATAAGAACGAGACACGTCATCTTAAAATTAATCGGCGAGTTAAATTCTCCATTTACAAATCACTGCAACTATGGTTGTTATTCAAGTTTTTATGCCGCCTGAAAGTTCAGTGTTCCAGAAAATTATTAGAAAAGATGCAGGCCTAATCCGGTCAGGAAATTCTTGCTTTCACGGTGATCGAAAAGGGATTGCCCCGTTCACAACATCCCGGTCTTCGATTCCCATTCACACTACCATTCGTGGTGGTGGCGGTGGTGTTGGTGTTGGTAGTAGTAATAATAATAATAATAATAATGAACTGGCAAAACATCCACAAGGTCATTACAAAGGTAGCGTGGGAACGTATTTTTAATGTTAGTCATCCCGATGTGTTTATACATATATAGTACAACGTATCAATCAAACACAACAGTTTTTATTACATAAAATCTTGTTTTAGGGCGACATGTTTCGACGCCCTCTGAGTCATCTTCAGACCCTCTTAAAGTACAGATCCAAGGTTAACAATATTCATAGTGCATTCTGGGATCCCAACAAAGTCATTTACCAACAGATGCACTTTGTATCAGCCTTAAAAATCAATAAAATTTGCATTAAGTTTAATGTAAGTTTTAATGAAAATGTTATTGATTTATAAGGTTGATACAAAGTGCGTCTGTTGGTAAATGAAAGACTTCGATAGATGTTACATATTATAGTGACATTTAGTAGAGTTGTGTATATTGGGGATGACTAACTTATATCAGAGTCTGATTATTAAGGTACCATAAAATGCTTTCCCACTGAATTGTTTACTAGTTTTTACATAAATATAATAGACTAGACATAATGGTTGCACGGTCTTGTTGATTTGCACATGAGCACTGCTGTGGTTTTATCCTCTGTCTGTATTATGTAGAATTTTTATAATACGGCACCAGTGGCAAGAATTATTGTCTTGCGTCAACAGGGGTATTATTGA
>Ga0123354_10002907_pt1 | contig 23229 bp, 25 predicted proteins | sample TergutLab28metaG_2_FD_97872 | JGI IMG/M metagenome (GOLD analysis project Ga0123354, IMG submission 97872) | Labiotermes labralis P4 segment gut microbial communities from Petit-Saut dam, French Guiana - Lab288 P4 | ecosystem: Host-associated > Arthropoda: Insects > Digestive system > Gut ... | reverse complement strand
TTGAATAATATTAGATATAGTAAATTTCCCTTGTTCTTTAATGTTTATGAGTATATGAATATGGTTAGGCATAATAATATATTCGTCTATTTGTACATTATGGTATATTTCTGATATGGATGATATATATCTATTTACAATAATTCCTTCATTTGATAATTTAATTTTTGATTCTGAGATAATTCCTAATAAAGATATTCTATTTTTTATACATATCGTAATAAAGTAATGTCCTGGTGTACTATAATCATATTCTTTTAATCGTATTGGTTTTCTTTGAGAAAAATTTTTTTGCATATTTGTCCTTTCTTCCCATTATCTATTACATATTGCATATTACATTTGATTAGTCTCGGACGAGCAATGCTCGCCCCTACGGTTCTGTTATTTTTTCTTATAATCGCTTTAATCTTCAACCCGTTTTACTCATAATATCCTTTTTCATCTTATTTATAATCTTTTTTTCTAATCTTGAAATATAACTTTGCGAAATTCCCATCATATCTGCAACTTCTTTTTGAGTTTTCTCTCGTCCACTCATCATACCAAAACGTAATTCCATTAAATATTTTTCCTTTTTAGTAAGTTTTTCCATAGAAGCCCTTAATAAGATTTTATCCACTTCATCTTCTATTTTCCTAGATATTATGTCTGAATCTGTCCCTAATATGTCTGAAAGCAACAGTTCATTTCCATCTCCATCTTGGTTTAGCGGCTCATCTATTGATATCTCTCCCTTAATTTTATTATTCCTTCTTAAATACATAAGAATCTCGTTTTCTATACACCTTGAAGCATATGTTGCTAATTTTATTTTTTTATCCGTATTAAATGTATTTATTGATTTCATTAAACCTATTGTTCCTATTGAAATTAAATCTTCTATTCCTATTCCCGTATTTTCAAACTTTTTTGCAATATAAACAACTAGCCTTAAATTCCTTTCAACTAATATTTTTCTCTTTTCCTCATCACCAGATATTATTTGCTTTAAAATTTCCTCTTCTTCTTCCACAGATAATGGTGGTGGAAGAGTTTGACTACCACCAATATAATATACTTCTAATCCTTTTAATAACTTCCCATCGTCCTTTTTTATATGTAAAGATTTAAAACCATTCAATAACCATTCTACTAAATTCACAATATTTCCCCCTTTTTTATTTTCGCCTTCCAAAAGGCAATACCTAATACTGTTTAGCAAAGTAGCTTGTGGTAGTTAGTATATATTTTTAAAAAGCGTACGACAGCCCTTTGAGGCCCATGGCGTCTGCGGACATTTGAAATAAAAATACTAACTTGTTACCACTTCAAAGCCAATAATTGCATGATAATCGCCATTCTTACTTAAATCCTTATTATACATAGCAACAACCACATTTTCTTTCCTTTTCGTCTCCTCTTCTGTAATAATTTCTATATAATCAGCCTTCAACCCTAGTAATATCCCATTTTGCTTACCCAACGAATCAAAAGGTATTACCTTAAACCTAGTAATATATTTATCTATTAAATCAGCCTCTTCTTCATCCTCTATCTCTACATGTGAAACACTTGCAGCATGTACCAAATGTTGCCTTCTTATACTATCTATTTCACCATTAATAATACTTTCCACATTTTTTAATATAATATTAGGTATTACTTCTTTTAAAATATTTTGCTCCGCTATAACCACAGGCATCCCTGTAATAGGCTCTTTTAGAAAATTACCTGTATCAACTAACGATTTAGTTTTTACATTTTTTGAATTTATTACCATATTAACTTCACAATATGTATTACTTTTTACAATCCTATTCTTTATTATTGAAAACACAGCTGATATTATTGCAAATCCAACAATTCCTCCCATAAAAACGGTTTTAACTGGATATGTTCCAATATATATTCCATTTTTCATAAGAATATCTTCTGGTTTCACAAAATATAGCAGTGCCAGTGTAACTCCCCCAAATGTAAACGATACAAGGTAAAATATTAATACTGTCTTAAATAAATTTTTAAACCCATTTGTATCCACTGCAATATATATCATAATAATTGACACCAAAATTTTAAAAATCATTGAATTATATAATGGTAATATATTTAACACAGTCAAAACAGCATACAAGGCTCCCAATACACTACTAATTAAAATCCTTACTGGCTTAAATTTTCTTTTCATAAGCACTATTGTTGCAACCAAAATTATATAATCCATACAAACATTTTCAAAAAAAACCACATCTAAGTAAATAGTCATATATAACCTCTTTATTATTATACTTCATTGTCTTTGAAAAAACTGTATTTTCTGGGTGTCGAATAAAAAAATAATCTACATAAGTAGATTATTTTTTATGTATAGTACTATTTTTAAATTTTTATCGACAAAACATGTTATTTCAATCCTTTATTCTTTCTTAAGAAAGTTGGAATGTCCAAATCATTTGAATTATTTGTACTTTCTGCTGGAACTTGGAATGTTCCCATTTTTTCTTTCCATGTTTTATTAAATGGATTATCTAATGTAGAACTTGTTTGGTCTCCAAACTCTCTCTCAAAACCTGTTGCAATAACTGTAATGATAATTTCATCTCCAGCTTCTGGATCTGTAACAGCACCAAATATAATATTTGCTTCTGGATCTGCACTACGTTGAATTAACTCTGCAGCAGTATTTGCTTCATGCAATCCTACATCTTCTCCACCCGTAATGTTTATAATTACACCTCTTGCTCCTTCTATTGAAGTTTCTAACAATGGGCTTGAAATAGCTTGTTTTGCAGCATCTTCTGCTCTATTTTCTCCACTTGCACGACCAATTCCCATATGTGCCATACCTTTATTTTGCATAATAGTTTTAACATCTGCAAAGTCTAAGTTAATTTGTCCTGGTACAGATATTAAGTCTGATATACCTTGTACCCCTTGCCTTAACACATCGTCTGCCATTCTAAATGCTTCTACCATTGAAGTTTTTCTATCAATTACTTGTAGCAACTTATCATTTGGTATTACCACCAATGTATCTACTTTACCTTTTAGACTTTCAATTCCTCTTTCAGCTTGTGATAATCTCTTTTTGCCTTCAAATGTGAATGGTTTTGTAACAACCCCTATTGTTAATATTCCCATTTCTCTAGCAGCTTGTGCAACTATTGGTGCAGCCCCTGTTCCAGTTCCTCCACCCATTCCAGCAGTTACAAAAACCATATCTGCTCCTCTTAGGGTTTCGGCTATCTCAGCTTTACTTTCTTCTGCTGCTTGTAATCCTATGTCTGGATTCGCTCCAGCACCCAAACCTCTTGTTATTTTTTCCCCAATTTGTATCTTGGTTGTTGCCTTTGAACATTGTAAAGTTTGTCTATCTGTATTCACAGCTATGAACTCAACATTCTTAATTCCTGTTGATATCATTCTGTTAACGGCATTGTTTCCTGCTCCTCCAACACCGATAACTTTGATTGTTGCATTCCCATCCATTAATGGTGGTAACTTTTCCTCGTATTCTAACATTTAATAATCCTCCCTTATTTTTGGTAGGGGAAATTCCTTAACCACAATAACACTGCTCCTTGCTAAAGGTGTGTCCCCTTACCTTGTTATGAATAAAAAAACTCTTTAACTCGGTCTAATATACTTTTCAAAATATTATTCTCTATCTTTTCATCAATATTACTAGAAACCGTCTTCGCAAAAGGTCTAGCTGCAATATACCTAATTAATGAATATGCTGTTCTAAATCCTGGTTTTACTGTGGTAATCAGCCTACTTGTAGACATTTTTACAGGTATATTTAAAATTATTTTCCCAGCCACATCACTTTTATTTATATTTGCAATTCCTTGTCCTGTTAAAATTACATTATTGATATTTGATTTTAACCCTATATTGCTTATATCTTTATTTACTAATGAAAATATTTCTTCTACTCTAGCCTCTATAATCTCAATTAACTCAGAACTTTTAATAATCTTATATTGCTTGTCCTCTCTTATTGAATTCAACATAATTTCATTATCATTACTTATATAAGATTTCAACGCTAAAGCATATTGTTTCTTTAATTTTTCCGCTTCTTCAAATGATATTTGCAGCACATATGCTATATCATTTGTAATGTTATCTCCACCGACTGGAATTGTATTTGTATATATAAAATTAGTTCCATCAAAAACTCCTATATCGGTATTCCCTGCTCCAATATCTAATAACATCACCGTATCTGATAATTCATGAGTGTCTAAAACTAGTGATCTTTCTACTAATGTTATTGGAACTATCCCATCTATCTCTATTCCTAACTTTTTAAAAATGGAAGTTAACCTTTTAACATACTCTCTATCTGCTAATATTATCTGTGCATCTAACCTAAAGTTCGTGCTTAACTTTCCAATAGGATCTTCTAATATTGTACCGTTTTCTAATATAAATTGGCCTGGTACTATATCTATTAGAACTTTATCATCTGGTATCTCTATATCTTTCACTTGTATTATGGAAGTTGTAACATCTTTTAATGTTATCCCTGCATATTTATCCTTTGTTTCCTTAGTAATACTATTTTGTACTATTGTTACATATTTCCCTGGTATAGTGGTATAGGCAGAATTAATTTTAATGTTTGATGTCTCTTCGATTTCTTCAATATTCTTTCTTATTGCATTAACTATTTCATCCTCATTTATAATTTGTGCCTTTTTAATCCCTTTACACTTACTCTCTGAGATTCCTATTACCTCTATCTGATTAAAGTTATTAACCTCTCCTACTACAGTGGCAACTTTCGAAGTACCTATATCTATACCCACAATGATATCACCTATTGCCAAAATTATACCTCCATTTCTTAAATATTTTTTCTTAAATTATCATAATATATTTTATGACAAATGTCAACAATTTTTGTAATATTTTTGTAATATTTTTGTAATATTTTCGTAACAATAAAAGAAACGCCCTAATAAGAGCGTGTTGACCATGTGGGTCAAAATTATTTTTTTATTTTACCAATTTTTTTAGAAGCATGTTCTTCCCATTTTTCTATGTAATACCTTCGTATTACTGCTAAATTCACGAACATTCTTCCTACAAAAACAATTATCGCAGCCAAATATATATCTACATTTAACTTTTGTCCTAAGAACATTAATAATATTGCTAATATTGCATTCCCAAAAAAACCTGATACAAAAATTTTCAAATTGAAATTCCCTTTTAACACCGATGCTATTCCTCCAAAAATAGAATCAATCGCTGCAATTATCCCAAGTGCAAGATACCCTGAATACTCATATGGAATTATTGGTGCATTTATTCCAAATACTAATCCTAATAAACATCCTAATACTATACTTACAAAAATCATTTTAAACTTCCTTTCTTTCTAAACATACTCGTCACGTCTTAACTACCGCTACGCTCCCTCTCCCTCCACAGCTTAAAGAAATATCGTCGCTATTGTAGGGGCGAACATTGTTCGTCCTGCATTATAATCATCTCGTTTTTCAATAATTTTATCAAATTCCTCTAGTATTGGACGAGCAATGCTCGCCCCTACTATTGTGTACTTATTTGATCCGAATTTAATGTGCCCGTAAATTTTTTTATCTTTATATCATCCTGCCTTGCTATATTTGCCGTTTTCCCATACCCGTTTATTACCGTATCTAAATATCCGTATTGCTTAGCTGTTAAACCACTTTCCAGATAAGTTTGATCCCCAATAGCCTTAACTACATATGGTGAAGTCAACCTATTTCCATCAACCATTATAAAAGAATAATTAATATCTGCCACATATGAATTATAAACTATCCTTTCATCATTTATAGAAATAGCTTCTGCACCTGATAATCTTAATTCATTAATTAATTCTATTAAATCATATGCCTCTATTTTAACTTGATCATTATCTGTTAATGTAACCACTACTCCCTTACCTTCAACATCTGTTAAACCTAATATTGTATTTGAATTTCCCAATTCTTGTTGCAATAACTGCATTGTTTTGGCATCTTCACCAATACTTTGAGAATACTGTTGTTTCTTCGTTAAAATGTCTTGATATTGAGCATTCAAATCCTGATACTTTGTATTCCAACTTGCAAGCTCTGACCTTAATTCCGTCTCTCTCATACTTTGAAGATTTGCTACATTTACTTTTTGTATCGTATTAAATTGTATAAACATAAGACTTACTAATATAAAACACATTATTCCTACTGTAATTATTACCGTTTTTGATCCTTTCTTCATACTCAACATATCCTTTCATTTTCATTACTAGACTTCTTTCGAAACCTATGTGGATTTCAGACATTGTCATTCTGAGCCTTACTTCGTAGCCCGACTTGCGAAGAATCTTACTTTATCTATTTTCATTTGTATACCTACCATTTAGTAAGATTCTTCGTAAGCAAGGCTTTGTAGTAACGCTCAGAATGACACCTACAGCAAGGCTTTGTAGTAACGCTCAGAATGACACTTACTTATTTTTTGTAAGTATATCACATTTTATGTTTCGAAAGAAGTCTACTATATACTAACCTCTGAACACGAGCCTTTTAGGCTAAATATTTATTTTGAATTCTTCAAATTATCAACATTATATGTTCCTACATATTTAGGAATAGTTATACTCGTTGACTTCTTTATTTCCTTTAAAAGCCCATACCTTGTTAAAATTGCTGTATATCCATCTGGTCTGGTAAGTGCACCATATAATTGCTCTGGATTCCCAATCGCATCTATTTCAAAAGGTGCACCTACTTTTTCCCCATTTATACTAACCACATTGCCTATACAAGAAATTGCAGTTGTAGAAACAAATCTTTGCCCATTTATAGAAATAGCTTCTGCACCAGCATTATTTAATTCATTAATCATTTGCAATAAATCTGAATAATGAACTAAATAATCACTAATATCTTCCATAGCACCTAAACTATCTGAACTTACTAACTTGTTATCATCTAAAGTTACTATAACCCCTTGACCTTTACACTCAGTGAGTCCTAACAAAATATTAGCATTTTGAATTTGTTTATTTAAATCTGCTGCATTACTATCATTTTGGGCTGCTTGTTGTCTAGTGTCTTCTAATGCTTGTTCTTGTTTATCAACTTCTTTAGATAGGTTGTTATATTTATCTTGTGCTTTCAATACTTGATCCATTAATTGGCTCTCTTCTAAAGATTGTGAAATTGTTGTTTGTGTGTTTTTAATTGTTCTAAGTTGTGTACATATGCCAAATATTAATAATGCACACATTGTGGCCAGTACTAGGCTAATTTCTTTTTTATTCATTATTAGACCCTCTCTCTAAAAAATATTGTACTATTTTCACTGCTAACCCCATCTAAAAATATTTCTCCTGCTTTATCCTTTTCTCTTTCCAATATTGCCTTTAAATTTACAATTTTAATATTAATATTTGTCATCTCTCTTATATATGCTACTTTTTCATTTTGAAGTGTTAATGTTAATTTATCATCCGCTATTATAAAGCCAGTAATTTGGTCTAAAATATCATTATCTCTTGCAATGTTGGTTATTTGAATTATATTTTCTAATGTATTTAAATCTTCTAGGCACAATCTGGCCCCTGGTTTAATAGCACTTTCCTCTGTTTGATATCCAGAAATTGCTGGCAATTGCAAAGGTTCACTTGATAATTCCAAAATATATCCCTGATTATTTATGTATGCATACGTCTGATTAATCGCTAACATATATGTTGGTGTTCTTTCCACAACACTTATTAATATTTTATCAGGTAATTGCCTTTTTATTTGAACTTGTTCAATATATGGATTTTCTTCTATTTTATTAATAACATTTAATTTTAGAAACTTAAATATGTTTTCATTTATAGTTAATCCAGAAAGGTTGATTATCTCTTCTGTCGAAACTTTACTGTTATTACTAACAACTATTTCTTTTACATTAAAAATTGGAGATAACATCAATACAATGATTGCACCCAAAATCAACAAACTCAAAAATACCCATTTAACAATAGGTTTAATCTTAGGTTTTGGTTTTATAGGTGCCTTTGCCATACTCTTTATTCCTTTCTTCATCATTTTACTACAAACAATCAAAAATAGCAAGAACAAACTTAATTTGTTCTTGCTATTTGTTACTATATATTACTTATATATTTTTTATGGTGCTGTCACTGGTATACATGTTGCTGTACCAGTTCCGGACCACACAGTAATCGGAGGATCCCCTAGATTTACCAACATCAATCTCATTTGTGAACGGTCTAGTACTGTATATTTCCCATCCCATTTAATATCACACGCTCTTTTTTGATTATCTGTCAATGTTGTTATTAATCCAACTTCAAATCCTTTAATTTGTGATAAGTCCGTTACAGTTAATTGCCCATCTGAATTAATATCTCCCACAGCTATTAATGTATATGAATATTGCCCATCTGATGCTGTAGCCCCTGTTGGAATAACGTCCGTATCTGCTAAAGCTTTACCTTGTTCTGTTTTAAAACTTGCATATGAAGCTTTCCCATTAAATTTCTTAAAATCTGCAACTGTTGTATTTGGTGCTATCCTAATATATCCTCCAATTGCATCACTCGCTGAACCAACTATTGTAACTACTTGAGAAACTGTTGCATTAGTTGGAACAAGATCATTAACTTGATCTGATGCTGTCATATTTGTTAAAGATACAGTTGTATTACCTACCGTAGCTCCAGCCTTTACTTTTAATGTTACTTGCAAAAAGTCTTGAGTTGTATTAATAAAACTTGAAGCTACCATTGCTAATGTTTTACTTCCATTATTATTTGGATTATATTTTATATCAGTCCAACCATTTAATGGCTTCAATGATAAATCTCCTGTTGATGTTACTGTTGTTACTGTCCCATTAGCATCAATATCTATTGGATAAAACACATTATCATCATAGTTTAAAGTTGCTTTAAATGAATTCACACCATTTTGTGCTGAGCCACCATTATTACTATTTGTAGATGGGAAACCTGTGAAGTTACTAATATTAAATATAAATGTAACTTCCTTTTCTTGTCCAACCCCCATTGTTTTATCTACTGTAACAGCAACTGTATATGTCGGCAATGCAGCAAATATTGGTACAATTAATGAAAAAATCATTATAAGTGATAATATTGTTATCATTACTACACGTTTTTGCATTTTTTCACCTCTTATCTAATTTTTCTATATCTTGCATATCCTAATAATGCTAATGCAGATACTCCTAATATTGCTGGCACTGTATAATCTTCAACTCCTGTTGAAGGATTGTGTGGTGCTGTGTTATTAGGTGTATTATTCACTGCTGGTGTATTATTGTTTGCTGGTGTATTATTTGCAGGTGGTGGTGTTACTGCAGCAGCTTGAATATTTACTGTAATTGATTGATCTGCAGGATATATATCATTTAAACCATCAGCCGCATCAACATTCTTTATTGAAATAATTGTACTTCCTACAGTGGCTGTGCTTTTTACTGTAAATCTGATTGTTACCATATCGTGATCTGTAGACATAAATGTAGAATTATCTGTTGCTAACTTTCCATTTGCTGGATTAAATGTTGGTGCTCCCCAACCGCCTTTAGCTGTAAAGTCAGTTGCTGCTAAAGTATTAAATACTGTGTTATCATAACTAACTGTTAATCCTATAGCATTTATTCCAGTTTCATTTGGTGTAAAGTTTTTCAAGCTAACTGTTATATCAACTGTTTTTCCTTGTTCAATTGTTGTAGATGAAGCTGATAAAGCTACTGTAAAACTTGTTACTGCGAAAACTGGAGTCATGCTTACCACCAATACTACCATCATTACAATTATTAATATACTTAATGTTTTTTTCATTTTTTTCTCTCCTTTTTCAAATCTTTTCTATTGCTTATTATTAGGTAGCCGTTACCGCTACACATGTTGCAGTGCCTGTTCCACTCCATACAGTTATTTGAGGATCTCCTAAGTTTACCATCATCATTCTCATTTGTGAACGGTCTAGTACTGTATATTTCCCATCCCATTTAATATCACATGCTCTTTTTTGATTATCTGTTAATGTTGTTATTAATCCAACTTCAAACCCTTTAATTTGTGATAAGTCCGTTACAGTTAATTTTCCATCTGAATTAATATCTCCTACAGCTATTAATGTATATGAATACTGTCCATCTGATGCTGTAGTACCTGTTGGAATAAAGTCTGTATCTGCTAAAGCTGTCCCTTGTTCTGTTTTAAAATTTGCATATGCAGCTTTCCCATCAAATTTCTTAAATTCTGCAACTGTCATTCCAGGCATTATCCTAATATATCCACCAAATCCATTCGCATAATTAGGGTCTGTAGGATCCGCTACTGAATTAACTATTGTTATTGTTTGAGAAACTGTTGTGTTAGTAGGAGTAAGATCATTAACTTGATCTGATGCCGTCATATCTGTTAAAGATACTGTTGATGTTCCTGTGGCTGTTGCTTTTACTTTCAATGTTACTTGCAAAAAGTCTTGATCTGTACTAATAAAACTTGGAGCCTCCATTGCTATTGTCTTTTTCCCATTATCAGCCGGATTATAAGTTACACCTAACCAACCATTTAATCCCATTATTGAAGGATTTCCATCTGATGTCATTGTGCTTACTCCTCCACTAGTGTTAATGTCTATTGGATAAAACACATTATCATCATACTGTAAGCTTGCTTTAAATGTATTCACTCCATTTTGTGGTTGAATTCCGTTTGTAGCATTAGTCGCTGGAAAGCTTTTAAAATTTGCAAGACTAAATGTAAATGTAACTTCCTTTTCTTGTCCAACTCCTCCCGTTTTATCTATTGCTACGCCAACTGTATAAGTTGGAGTGGCAGCAAATGTTGGGATAATTAATGAGAAAACCATTATAAACAATATTAATGATATACTCATTACGCGTTTTTTCATTGTTTACCTCCTATACTTAAAATAAATATTTCGACAAATTTATTATTAAGGTAAAATTTCTCTTTAGTGCAATTATGGCGTAATAATAAATTCACCCATGTCCTTATTATACTTTCTTTTTTTTTCAAATGCAATAGTTTTTGACAATCTTTTTTCATTTTTTTAAGATGAATTTTTAACCAATTCCTTCTCCTTTTAAAACCCTTGCTGAGCCTAAGTTGTAGCCTTTGTAATTTTTTTCATTATGTCATTGTAATACAAATGTAATATTTCTGTAATATTTCTGTAATAAAAATGTAATTTATCTGTAATGTTATTTTTTACAAAAATATTATATAATATACTTAGATTAATTTTATTTTAAAATAACGTCGCAAGGAGAAAAAATCGTGGAGTTAAATGCCATATTAAAAAAAGAAGGAATATCTTCAATTGAACAATTATCAACTTTAAAAGTTAATATTATTTCAAATAATATTGCCACTAAATTATGCACAGCATTTCCTGAGCATGGTTTCGATAAAGCAATATTGTTTGCAAATTTATCCCGTTTAACAATGTATCTTGCAGATATACCAGATTCTTTATGTATGGCAAAATATTTTTCAGAAAATAATTTTATTTATTTTAACAAAAACTTAGATTTAAATGATTTAGATACCATTGCATTACATGAATGTATTCATTATTTGCAAGAAGAGCAAAATCCATTCGGAAAAGTACGCAGATTCGGCTTAGCAACTTTTGGCAAAAATCCAGTCGGAATCGCACTAAACGAGGCTGCTGTTCAGCTAATGGCTGCTGAAGCAAATGGAAATAAAGAAGATTTAGTTACATATTATAATATAACATTACCAAGTAATAGTCCTACATATTATACTTTAGAAAGTGTGTTGCTAAAACAAATTGCCTATTTTACTGGTACATATCCATTATATCATAGCACATTATTTAGTAATGATATATTTAAAAATACGATTATAAATAAAACTAGTAAAACTCTTTTTAATATAATACAAAACAATTTCGATAAATTGGTAAAATTAGAGGATAATTTAAATGAATTAACGATTATGTTGCAAAATTCTGATGATAATTTTACATCACTTAAGACAATTAATAAAAGAATAGAAATTAAAAAAGAAGAGATTTTTAATCTTTTTCTAAAAACGCAAAATATTATAATGACTAATTGTTTTAATTCTGAATTTAAAAATATAAAAACTATTGCTGAATTGCGAACATTTAAAGCAAAATTGTATAATTATCAACATCTTATTGGGATTTCTCCAAATTATACTTTTTATAAAGATTTTTATTGTTTTACCATGAATAAATTAGAAGAAAAAGAAGCTTATATCCAAAGTCATAATTATAAACAATCAATTAGTACAGCAATGGTTTTGTTTGAAACAAATGAAAGTATTTTTCATTTTATGAAAACGTTCTTTAAGAAGTTGTTTAAACTTCCAAGTGTAAATAGGGAAAAGGTTGACGCATAAAAGAAGAACAACCCAGAAATACTGGATTGCTCTTCTTTTTTCAATTGTTAAATCCCTGTTATTATTCGTGCGTTTACTCTTTCTCTAAGCTCTTCAACTTCTTTCTCCAACTTCTTCCTCTTTTTAATCTGAATCATATATAATATGGAGAAAACAACGATTGCAATCAATTCCAGTACCAAAATCCAAGTTCGAATTGGCACATGTGATAATGTCTCAACAACGGTTACAATACTCATTGTTCACCTCATGTTGTTAGTATTTTAATAAGAAGGTTTTAATTATATTAACATAATTTATGTAATTAGTCAATAGCACTTTATTGTTGTTCTGGTGCATCCACAGGACACACTGATTTACAAGTTCCACAATCAATACATTCTTCTGGACTGATTACATATATGTCTCCGCTGTTTATGCATTGTACTGGGCATGATTCGGCACATGCACCGCATGCTATACAGTTGTCTTTTATTTTATATGCCATTTTTATTCCTCCCTTCTTGTACTTCTAATAAAAAATTAGTGCCAATAGTCCGCTTCCGTGGTAGGTATATCTTTTTAAAAAACCCCCCTCCAGGTCAAGGGGTAATCCGTATGCCTCAAAGGGCTGTCGGGTGGTTTTTTAAAAAGATATACCTACCACTCACGCTATTCTACATATTTATTAATGTCTACATTTCTTCTTCCTTTTTGCTTAATTCTTCTAATTTCTTCAATTCCTTTTCTTCTTCTGTTTCTAGCTTGTCCTCTGTTTCTACATTTTTTATTATTTTAATATCTCCTATTGCAAACTTTCTATATAATACGTCTTCTCCATCTGTAATTTTTACTTTTATCTTTTCTTGTAATGTTTCTATGCCATTTACTTCACCAATACCCTCTGGTGTTTCTACTACAGCACCTATTTTGGGTAACTTCTTCAATTTTTCTTCGTATACTTCTTGTTCATATTTTAAACAGCACATCAATCTACCACAGTTGCCAGATATTTTTGATGGATTTAATGCTACATTCTGCTCTTTCGCCATTTTTATTGATACAGTTTCAAAACTGTTCAAAAAACTACAACAGCATAATTCTCTTCCGCAGACTCCATTTCCACCAATCTTTTTTACCTCATCTCTTATTCCAATTTGCCTTAACTCTATTCTTGTTCTAAATATAGCAGCCAAATCTTTTACTAACTCCCTAAAATCAATACGCCCTTCTGCTGAAAAGAAAAATAATATTTTACTTCTATCAAAAACATACTCTACTTCTATTAATTTCATGTCTAATTTATGCTCTTTAATTTTATTTATGCATATTTCAAACGCTTCTTTTTCTTTCTTTCTATTATCTAAAAATTGTAATTCATCCTTTTTAGTGGCAATTCTAATTACTTTTTTCAATGGTGTTGTTACCTTTTCTTCTGGAATTTCTCTTTTATCAATTATAACTTCACCATATTCTTGCCCCTGTGCAGTTTCTACTATTACAAAGTCTTTATTGTTTATTTGCAAATGTCCTGGATCAAAAAAATATACTTTGCCAGTTTTTCTAAATCTAACACCTACAATATTCTTCATTAATTACCTCCCACAGTTCAAAACACATTTTGTCTATTATCATTTCAACATTACAGTTTAACCTTAACTTTCGAATCGTATCGCTTACAATATCTATTCCTTTTAAATACCTCATTTCGGGCGTAGCAATCCCTGTGCCGATGTTTCCCGGGCGGATATTCCCTGTACCGATATTTCTTGGGCGGATATGGAATCCGCCCCTACAATATTTTTGTACATTATCGTATTTATATATTCTAGGCATTCTTTCAGGTTTTCCTTTTTCTCTAATAAAATCTTGGACAATTTATTAATTTCAACTTTTTTTATTTGTTCAATTGAATTTATAATTTGTTCAATAGGCCCTACATTTGGGTCGTCGAGGACGCCGACCCCTACATCCTGTTTCCCGATATACATTCTTATACATCTGGACTTTATTGTATTTAGAAAAACATGTTCATTCGAACTTACTAGAATTATTATACCATATTCTGGTGGTTCTTCAAGCACTTTTAGTAAACAATTTTGAGCTTGTGGCGTCATTTTATCAGCTTCATTTATAATAAATATCTTCTTTTCCGATTCAATAGGCTTTTCTAGCATTTTATCAATTAAATGCCTTGCTTGCTCTATTTTTATGCTGTTCCCTTCTGGCTCTATTACTTCGAAATCTGGATGTGCATTACTATTAAATTGTATGCATGATTTACAAGTACCACAAGGTTTATTATCTTTTGAGTTGCAAAGCCAAGACTTTGCATACCCTTTTGCTACTTGAAGTTGTTCTCCTCCATCATGTCCTACTAATAAGTATGCGTGAGATGGGGTCGTTATATGCAGTTCACTTTTAATCTTCATACCTTCCAATCATTCCTTATTTATTTTTTAAACTTTTATTTTAAGATTTGACAAATATCAAAATAATGTGTATAATTAAGTATAGAAAACAGGAGACCACAAACGTGGTTGCCAAGAATGTATTTAACAACACATTGCTCGGAAAGCTAGATGTGTTGTTTTTATTTGCTATTCGCTATTACTTAATATGTACGTCAGTACGATTATTAAGGTAATTGCTATAATAGATACTGCCACTAGGGCAGAAAAAAGCATAACTACTAATTGAAGCAACCAATTTTCTATCATAAGCATCACCTCCTTATGTTGGAGGCAACCACATCTGCTTGTTCCCATTTTCTATCGTTACATAATATACCAAATTGTCAAAAAAGTCAATGGGTTTTTAAAATTTATTTGATTTTTTTCTTAAAAATATAAATTTACATTTAAACTTTCCCAAATTTATTTAACGGCCATATACGTATAAGAACCTTGCTTTCAATTTTGTCAATTGGAATACAGCCGAATGACCTGCTATCACTACTATATTCTCTATTATCTCCCATTAAAAATACGCAATTATTAGGCACTATAACATCAGAAAAGTACGTCTCGTTAAGCATGGCTGTAACTACACCTGGCTGTAAATATGGTTCATCAAGTACTTGCCCATTTATATATACTTTTCCATTTTGAATCTGAACATGGTCCCCTGGCAAACCAATTACTCTTTTTATATAGCTTGTTTTTGTAGTTTCTAAAACATAATATGCAAACTTAGCAAAAATGCCATTTATATCTTTATTATATATAGCTACTGGATTGTTAGGATCAATCATATATGAAGGTACTACAGTTACACTTGGAGCTTCAAATGTTACAATATCTCCTCTTTTTAGTGGACTATGAATTGTAATTGATAGTTTGTTTAGTAGCAGTCTTTCGTTTGGCATTAATGTTGTTTCCATAGATGGTTGTTGTACCACTGTTGGCGTAGATATAAAATATCTTACCAATAAAGCTAGTATAACCGCTATTAACACACATACTATCCATTCCATAACTTCTCTGCCTTTGCTTTTCTCTTTTTTTATTTTTGTTTTTTTAGTATTTTTATCTTCAATATTATCATCAATCATTTTTGTTTTCCCTTCTTATTTTGAACTTGCCCTGACCATATTTTGTTTTCTGTATTCTTGGGTAGCTGCGGGCAGCTACCCCTACTTCTACGCAACTATGTTCGTCCCTACGGTCGGAATTCTTATAATAACTTCCGTTCCTTTCCCGACTTCACTTTTTACATCTATTTCACAATTATTTTTTCCCAATATTTCCTTGGCAATAGATAATCCTAGCCCTGTTCCTCCAGTTTCTCTAGCCCTCGCCTTATCTACCCTATAAAATCTTTCAAAAATTCTATTTAAATCTTCTTCTGGAATACCTATCCCATCATCAATAATTTTAATATATGCATCATTATATACAAATCCTACATAAATCTTCACATGACCATTTTCTCCGAGTATATTTAATACTATTACTTAAAATATTTATTATTACTCTTTCTATACCATACCTGTCCGCTATAACATTTGGTACACTTGCTGTTACAAAACATTCTAAACTTTGATTTTTCTTTTTTGCTTCCAACATAAGTTTTTCATATACACTTTTGGTTAATTCGCCTAAATCAAATTCAGTTTTTTCAACAACTATTTCATCATTATCATATTTAGATAAAATTAACAACTCATTTACCATCTTTGACATTCTTGCCGCTTCTGAAACAATTACTCCTAAAAATTTATTTTGCATATCTTTTTCATAATCATCTACTTGTAATGTTTCCGAATACCCGATTATTGAAGTAATTGGTGTTTTTAACTCATGGGATACATTCGCTACAAATTCTTTCCTCATATTATCAAGCTTTACATGCTCTGTTATGTCTTGAATAACAACTATTACACCTTCTGGTCTGTTTTCTTCATCTTTAAACGAAGCAAAGAACATATTTAGATATTTATCATTTATGCTTACTCTTTGGTCATAAGATGCCATGTTTTCTAAATACATAATTTTTTCTATATCCAGTTCTAGTTTTAACTTCCCAAAAATATCCTTAAAATTATCTTGTATATCCTTTACTCCTAGTAATTCTATTGCCGCTTCATTAATATGCAATATATGTCCTCTTATATCAAATGCAATAACTCCGTCCGACATTTTCAGCAAAATAGTTTCTATCTGCCTTTTTTGAGTAGCCGTTTCATTTAGCTTTTCTTTCAGTTCCTCCGTCATTTTCGAAAAAACTTCTGTTAAGTCACTTATTTCTGTATTCCCTTTTTCATCCACTAAATATTTTATTTCAACATCTTCACCTGCAACTATTTTTTCTGTGTTTTTAATAAGTTCAGATATAGGACGAATTATAGCTTTAGTAACAAAATATCCAACAACTAAAGAAATAATACAAAATATAGCTACACTGTATATAACTATAATTTTTGTTTTTTCAATCTGATTTTGTATGCTTTGTACTGCCTGTGTATTGCTATTTCCTATTTCTGATAATGTGGCTTGCTGTCCAGATATAAAAAACACTCCTAAACCAAATATGCATGCTACCCCTAATACCATGAATATTATAATTATTTTAATTTGTACACTTCTAATCATATTTGTCCTTTCGTTTAATAACCTAATTGTCTAGCAGCCCTTGATCTGAAATATAGTATCCAACCCCTCTTTTTGTTATTAATATCTTTGGATTAGCAGTATCTTCTTCTATTTTTTCTCTAATTCTTCTTACTGTAACATCTACCGTACGTACATCGCCATAATACTCATATCCCCATACTTTTTCTAAAAGCATTTCTCTTCTAACAACTTGTCCTGGTTGTTGTGCCAAATACCTTAATACCTCAAATTCTCTTAATGTCAAATCTATGTATTCGTTTTTTATTCTTAAGGCAAATTTTTCCAAATCTAATACCATGTCTCCAATTACTATTTTGTTTTTACTAATTTCAATATCGCCATTTTTTCCTTCAGAAATTGCTTTTTTTACAGCCATGTTTGCTTCTACTTTTCTTAGATTTGCTTTAACCCTAGCCATCAATTCTCTTACGCTAAACGGTTTTGTTATGTAGTCATCTGCTCCTAACTCTAGTCCTAATATTTTATCTATTTCTTCTCCTTTAGCTGTTAACATCAAAATAGGAACATTTAGCGACATTTTGATTTTTTTACATGCCGTTAAACCATCTTGTTTAGGAAGCATAATGTCCAATAGTATTAGATCTGGTTCTTTAGCTAGTGCAATATCTACTGCTGAAAGTCCATCTTCTGCTACTAAAATATCATATCCTTCTCTTTCAAGATTATGTACTAATAAATTTACAATGTTTGCTTCATCATCAACTACAAGTATTTTCTTTTTATCTGCGTTTAATGTATTTTCCAATTTAATTCACCCTTCCTTTTTACATTTTGAAATCATTATATATCATTTGTTTAATTTAGACAAGTTTTTTTTATAAAAAACTTTTTAAGTTAACTGTTTAGCCTAAAACTTCCGCCTCCTTAAGTATAGTATATCTTTTAAAAAGTGAACGACAGCAATTACGAGGCCCATGGAGTCTTCAATGTCCACAACTTAAGTAAAAGGATTGTATATGTAGGGGCGAACATCGTTCGTCCGAAACTAGAGGAGTTTGATAAAATTATTGAAAAACGAGATAATTATAGTGCAGGACGAACAATGTTCGCCCCTACAACATTAACTGTTAACAAACTAGAAATTTTTTTTGAAAAACTATTGCATAATATCATAAATTTGGATATGATAATTTTAGGAAATTCCGTTATTGAAAAGTGGAATTTCCTAAAAGAAGAATGAAGATGTATATTAATAAGAAACTCAAAGCCATCTGTTATTTATTAAATCCAAAAACTTTAAGCCTTTCAGTTTCTTCATCTGACAATGCTTTTATCCATTTTGCAAATCCGTCTATATCATTATTACTTAAATACTCAAAATATTTTACTCTATCTTCTTCTTGAATAACAACAGGAGGAAGATTATTTTTAAGTAATTCGTAGTTTATAAGTAATCTACCTGTTCTTCCGATTTCCGTCTTCAAAAGGATGTATACTTTCAAACTGTATGTGATATTTAGCAATCTTCTGGAATATATCCTCTATATCATTATTATAATTTGAAGTAAAGTACATTATTAAATTGGGTACTTTTTCGGCAGGAGGTGGCAAATGCTTACTACCACGAATATATACTTGCGTTTCCCTATATCCACCTGTATTTAATATATTTTTATTAATTTTTTCATTAATTTTTTTTATAAGTTTTTCATCAAAAAGAGATTCATTCTTTATATTGTCGAAAACTAATTCTAATGCCTCTTTATGATTAATTATTTCATATATTTCTCTGGGTTTTCTATTTTGTATTCTAAAACTGTTATCATTATATAAAACGGCATAGGTTTCAGCATAAGTAAGGGTACTTCCCTCTATTGCATTTGAATGGTAAGTATTTCTTGTAACAAAATCTTCAAGATAATTATTGTTACTTAATAAAAATTCAAGTAGTTGCTTATTAGTCATTTGCTACACCTTCCCTTTTTTTATTTTATATATTATATCATGAAAATTAATTTTTGTATCATATTTTGTTTTATTTGTGTGTTTTATAATAATTCTATTGGTATCATATTATTTTCTTTATCTATCGGAAACAAGTCTTTTGTCATACATATAACTCCACCATTTCCTATATTCAATCCAAATTTCTTAACAATATCGAAATGTTGTATGGAATCTTTATTTGGGTTACTGCTCTTTTTTACTTCAATAGGATATACAGTTCTGTTATATATAATTAGTAAATCAATTTCTCTTTTTTTATTATCTCTATAATAATATAAATATCTTTTTACATCTAATCCATTATTAGCAAAAGATTTTATTATTTCAGTAATTACAAATGTTTCAAATATTGATCCGTTAAATGGGCTCTTTTCAAGAGTTATGCTATCTGTATACCCTGCTAAATAGCAAGCAAGACCTGTATCCATAAAATATATTTTAGGAGTTTTCACAATTCTTGCAACTGCATTATTTGAATATGGATGTAACAAATATATAATTCCTGTACTTACTGTAATAGAAAGCCAATTATTGGCTGTATTATTGGTTATTTCTACTTCTTTACATATATCGTTTAAATTTAATTCTTGTCCTGTTCTTACTGCAAGGCTTTCAATAAATTTTAAGAATTTCATTTCATCTTCAACATTTATTAATTTTCTAACATCCCTTTCCATATATGTTCTCAAGTAACTGCCGAAGAACTGCTCTCTATCTGTTTTATTATCAAATAGCTCTGGATAACTTCCTTTAAAAATTAATTCATATACTCCGGGCTAGTGTCATTTTGTTTATTTGTTTTTTCTTCTTTAAAATTTCTAAATCTGGTAAAAATATACCTTCATTTTCAAATCCATAAATTTCTCTTAATGAAAGTCCATATAAATCTAATAAACCCACCCTCCCAGCTAAACTTTCAGTAATATTTTTCATTGTATCAAATGGCTGTGAACCAGTTAAAAAATATAATCCATTGTGCTTAATTCCTTCTTCCTTAAAACTTTTAAGTCTTGCATTGTCAACAACAATTTTTATATATGATAATATATCGGGTGCATATTGAAACTCATCTATAATAACCGGTGTTTCAAGAGAATTGATAAATATTTCTGGATCTTCAATCGCTTGTTTACGTGTCTTTAAATCATCTAGTGAAACTTTATTTATTTTTTGATTTGTAATTTCTTCTAAATGTGCAAGTAGTGTAGACTTCCCAACTTGTCTCGCCCCAGTTACCATTACAACTGGGAAACCATTTGCAACTTTTTCTAACTCTTTTTCTATATTTCTTTTTATATACTCTCTCATAACATTGCCTCCACTATTTATAGTATACACTTTCTCAAATAATATTGCAATAGATTTTGGTACAAATTTGCAATGCTATTGCAAATTTGTACTATTGTTTGGTTTGTATTCATACATGCAAAAGACGAAGGTGCAGGTTAACGCACTTTCGTCTTTTGGGGTTGGTTGATTTAGATTGTTAAATTAAAAGCATGTTGCCGAAAATTGTGTAGTTAGATAGTTCGACAATTTTCCAAAAGTTCCGCCAATATAATTAAGATCATAACCAGAAGGGAAAATTGCATTAAATACACTTTTTACCGAATTGTTTGTTATTGATATAGGGAAGCCGTTTATTAGTACACCGTCTTGCAATGTTACTATATTATTGCTCGATGCAGCTCCATTTTTCTGCCAACCAATAACTGAACTAATACCTATCAAATTTTGATTTCCACTATCAGCATCTGCAACGCTCATAACTGGGTAATCATTAGTTAAAACTATATAATTATTCATTATTAAAATAGAATATCCTTGTGAGAAAGTATTATAATAAGTAATATCACCAGAATAACTATAAGAACTATACGCATTAGGAATGCTGTAGTGAATATATACACCTTTTTGCCCTTTTAACTCAGCAGGTACAGGCAAGTTGTTAAAAATATTTCCTCCAACAAAATCGTTGGTATTAGTAGGGTTTGATCCAGTAGTAGCATACGGAGATGTTTTAATGCCATCATTATTTGGTGATGTTAAGAATGTGAATGGCATTTGTCCAGTGGTACTCCATAAAGCTTCATTAGTGATTGGTCCTACATATACACAACTCGTACCATCATTTACTAGCAATTGAGTGCTGTCGTCCATTGGTGTAAATAAGCTTGCATCAGGTACTAATACTGTTCTAAAACCATATGGATAATATGACTTATAAGTAGCATTACATGTTATATCAAATATGTCACGTATAGATCCCTGTCCCCATCTTTGGTCTGTACTCATAGCAGCTCCTCTTGCAAGTTGTGCTATTATATCTGAACCACCATACCAACCGCCTATAACTCCATAACTTCCTCCCGTAAATTGTGCTGTTTCCTGCATTGCATCTCCAGTATAGTTATAGGTATAATATCGATCCCATCTTGTAGTATACACATTTTTATATTGTAATGGTGCAGACACTATATTGGATATGCGTGGGTAATTGTAACCGAAATTGGCTTGTAATGCCGTACTCCAATATGCTGCCACAGCTTCATCTTTTCCTCCTGCCATGTCGTATACCCCTGTTACATTTCCTGTTGTACTAGGACTAGTACTTTTTATATAGTCTTTTCCTGTTATACTGCTTCCCTTATTTCCATCTACTAATCCAGGAGCTATTCTTTGTCCGTTCACTCCATATTGACTATGTGCTAAATATGCTGCTGCTCCCCATTCTGTATTTTTCATCATATGTGAATTTGTTGTTGTTGAATCGAATCCGAAATTAGGGTTTAAAGATACAGTTGCTGCTATATTAAATGCATTATTACCCATATTAGGTTGATAACTAATTGCCCCTGGCTTGCTTGAGCCATCTTTCCCAGCTTCAAATTTTGACATCCAGAATCCTGGTAGTTCTGTTGTCCATCCTCCTGCTGCCGGATTACCTGTAAACGCTGATTCTACAATGTATCCTTGTGCTGATAAATCTGCCCATTTTGTTCCATCTGTTGCATCATATGATATTCCATCTAAGAACTTTATATCTATCTTTCCGTTTTTAGTTTGTGCATTATTTGCACTTGGTTGAGTATATAATGGATCTACATAGTAAGTAATTTTATATGCATATCTTGGGATCCATACCCAGTAACTTCCATCATTTGACATTGCATTTGCCCAGTTACTTGTATTTGGTGTTGCTCCATTTGCTGTTACATCTGTATAGTTATACCAATTTGAATCATCTGCTGTTGTTTGTATAACATTTCCTGCAGTATCCCATTTTATTGCTGTCATTCCTTGCATTAATATTGGTGCATTTACTTCACTTGGGAATTTCGTTCCTGGTAATGGTAATGCTTCTGTTACTTCTTGTTTAACTGGTGCTGTCGCATCTCCTGTTACATATAGTACCATTCTGAATGTTGTTACTGCATCTAGGGTTGAGCCGTCTTTAAAGCCTCTGTATCCTGCTTGTGATGAGTCTCCTCTATCTGTGCTTACTCCTCCTCTATATGCTACTTGTCCATTTGCATTCTTTTCTGTTGTCCATTCCCAGTTTCCTCCTGCTAGTCCAAATATGTTTTTAGCTTGGGCATTTGTTCCATATGTGCTGTTTGAGTAGTCGCCCCAGTTTGTACTATCCTTTATTATTCCGTCTTCTCCTATTGTTGCTCCTGTCATATCTGTTCCTGTTGATATCCATTTCATTACTGTATCCCACTG
>Ga0123354_10002906_pt1 | contig 23237 bp, 19 predicted proteins | sample TergutLab28metaG_2_FD_97872 | JGI IMG/M metagenome (GOLD analysis project Ga0123354, IMG submission 97872) | Labiotermes labralis P4 segment gut microbial communities from Petit-Saut dam, French Guiana - Lab288 P4 | ecosystem: Host-associated > Arthropoda: Insects > Digestive system > Gut ... | reverse complement strand
GTTCTCCTTCCTTGTGGTCTGTAGTGGTATGATTTCAAAGGGATTCGGTTTTGTGGCATTCTTTGCAAGTGTGAAAGCCAGTTCCGTCTGTATTCATCCATCTTGTCTAGTATGCCTGTAATCCGTAGTTCGCGGCGTACGTAGCCATTTGTTTTGTGGTCATAAAGGGTGTAGCCTGGCAGAGGTCTCAGTAACTGCATTTCTGCCGCTTCAATTCTTCGTCTTTGTAAAGCTGTTAGAGTCCAATTTTCTGACCCATATAAAAATGTAGGTAAATCTAGTGTGTTGTATATTTTCAAAATAGTTTCCGTTCTCACTTTCTTAAAAATAATTCTCTTAATAGTACCTATTAATTGTAAAAATTTTGCTAATTTAACATGTTAACGTCTGGTATAGAATTAGATTAAAAATCGTATATTAAAAAATAATTTTTTTAAAAAAAGAATATTTTAATAAGGAAGGCAGGCAGTTTCGAATATTCTTTTTCGTGTATAATGCAGACTGTAGTCTCCGGTTCCACCGTCTCGGAATCGATAAAGCATGTAAAGTTGATCCATTGTTCCAGGAATAGTGTACACTCACCAGTTATCTCAAGTACTGGATGTTGGTGGAACATTACCTCCCCGCAAGTGCGGATTCACAGGGTGTTAAACAGTCTCCAAAAATGAAACTCCAAGTTAAAGGTTAATAAAAGAAAAGGGAAAAATCACTCACTACGAACAAACGTGGAGGGTTCTCACACTTCTGAACGTACTGAAAATTCCCTGGAACACTGGATCAACTTCACATACTTTATCGATTCCGAGACGGTGGAACCGGAGACTACAGTCTGCATTATGCACTAAAAAGAATACTGGAAACTGCCTACGTTCTTTATTCAAATATTCTTTTCTAAAAAAATCTTGTTTTAATATACAATTGTTTTTTATCTAATTTTACTCCATACTTTAACATGTTAACCTAAGACCTTTTGTAAAGAGAATGAGATCTCAGACACACATTAATATACAGACTATTGCATGGTTTTTTTTCCGCACAGTTCTAGATATTGTATAGGTCTGATGATGGCCTGGATGTTAGGCAGAAATTAGTAACCTGGGAGAAGTGTGACTGTATTGTGCTGGCCTGTGTAATAAATGTGTTTAGTAATTCACTTCCTCTGAGAGCCTTAAAACGACTTGTGTGTCCAAAATTCGCATTATAATATCAATAATTCCACCCATCCTATGATGGACTACAGCCTGCAGTCGAACCTAGGCATCCCATAATTTCCGCATCCAAACTCTTCTATTCTGCGCGAATACAAATAATTAAGACAGTTTTATATTTCGGTCAGGCGCCCACTTACTACTGTATTTTACTAATACGATGACCGTCACAACAAGGAACTCGTATAATCATCATTCTATTCGGGTACGGTATGTTTTGACAATAAGCAGCGTCACTAAGGGTCACATTATGCACAATGAACGTGAAGTACTGCACGCTTACGACATTACATAATAGGCATGGCTGCTTCCAGAGCCTTCTTACTTTGCTATTCGTAAAACTTGATTAAGCCCACGATCGCATAACCCAGCTCCTCGGTTTATGTGCATTCAATCAATGGACTCTCATGTTAAACGCATCTGGAACAGTAGCGCCCATTTTTTGGTATGCCCAACGAATTTTTGCTGCAAAGGAAGCACGCCGATCCTAACCTCGCGACGTCAATCGTAACGTAGACCAGAGAATCACACATCGCTCGTCATGTCAAATGGCGTAGTTTCATTTCTGTGTGTCTGTTTTGATTAGTACTGTTCGTGTCATATTAATTACTACTCACTATAATAAAGAAATGCACTGGCCGTATTAGGATATGCCTACGTAGGTCTATGAATTACTTCAGGTCACCTTTCTAACAATAAATGTATACCGTTGTAACGAATTAGTATCAAGAAACGCATCTCTCTAGCAAGGGGATTATTGCTAGTACACGACGCCATAATACCAGACACCCTCCATCACAGTTTCTTCCGTTGATTTTGTAATTAAGTAAATTTCGAGTAATTATTAGTATGCTGTAACTTAAGCAACTGCCATAAATAAACTGATAGGAAATTTACATTTGCGACGCTCAACACAGAAATTTAGTCCTTAATTAATGTGCATCTATTTATGGGGCAGTAACCATGTCCCCTCATAAAAACCAGCATTAGTTTAAACGATCAGCACCATCATAAAATATACTGATAGCACAGAAAAGTAGATTTATTATTCTTACCTTCCATGTTCCTTTTCTGTCCTTGTTCAGCTTTGTGCGGTTGATGGGTCTCCTGGCATACAATGTCGAAGTGTTCTGAACTTCGTAGTATCACAGAGTTCATTCACACCACTTTTTTCATAACTGTTTTGCTCGAATACGTATTTCGGTTGTCTGTCATATTCAGGTTTCAAGGTTTTCACACTCTCACTATAGTTTTCAAATTTACTACTACTACTCGCACACTACAGACACCCCTTATTAAACACGTGAACATTATTTCTTTCCGATTGGCATTGTGAATATGGTGACTGTGCACAAGATGTTGCTCTGAATAAATAATGTGTTGCCAACTTTGGCCATCTTAGCCGGCGTAAATTTTGAAAACACCGCATTTTGGGGATCGGTTATATGTCCCAAAATTTGAAGACCGTTCGGGCAAAAATTGGGTAAATTCTGCTAATTTATTGTTTTCGTTGGAGTCTTTAACCTTTTAAACGCCGACTTAAATCCCATCTGCCATTTGCTAGCATTTTTAGGAGCTCACCATATTCCCAACGTTGGCAGTTTAAGGGTTAAATAGCAAACCAAATTTCACATTGCTTGGTTTCGGTGAAAGTTACGTTAGACAGATTGAATTTTCATAGCGTTAGATTAAGCTAGTTCTTTAGTTAGTTTCTCACCGCGTTGCTATGTTTGTGTTTTAGTTAGGAGTTTGTTACGGTACAGTACAATATAAGATCACAATTCCTCGAATATAAAATGCACCGACTTACGCACGTTTGCTATTTGGGCATTAAGCAGTACAATGCTAGACACATTTTCGGTGACTTACTACATTACACCTGTCGCACAAATAGCCTTTAAGTTTATTATTTATTGCTGTTCACTGATGTTACGAGGTGTAATACTAAGTTACATTCTTTTTGGCACATTTTACGTGAATTTTATCCTTCACCGGTTAGTTTGGACACCTATGGCGTCCTAGTTATGGCGGAAGGATCCAATGTGTCTCCTGAATGAATATACTGGATAATTATATTTGATCTTTTTTTTGATACTGCAATGACTATGTAGTTTTATGTTAGACTGTATCCACTAACACCTACGAACATTATCGTATTTCTTTCTTTCCCCATACAATTTTCAACCACCAACTGTATCACTAACGTTCGTTAAGAAATACCTACATTATCAGCTAACTGCAGTCACTCACAATTACAAGATAAAGGTTAATGATTACCGACTGTTTTACTGTTACAGCTTAAATAAGGTCAATAATTATTTCAAGCGAGTTGCTAGATCAGTCATCCTGCCGGGTAGGCATACGACGTCAGGAATTTTATAACCTTTACGGTTGCAATAAGGACGAATAACGTCTAACGAAATTAACTCAAACAAATCTAAATACCATTCAGTGTTAATATCACAATAAGTCGAGGAAGGTTAATGCAAGTAAAACTGAATACGGCTGCAATACAAACTTTGCAACAAACTCACACACTTCCACCACTCAGAACATTACTTCCACATGTGACGCACACACACACACACACACTACCTCGAACTACTCAGTAATCGCCTGCTAATGAAGATCACATTGATGTGTATACGCAAAACCAGATATGTGTCAAGACCATTTCTACGATTTGCAGTAACTTTTTAATATAACTAAACTCGTGAATTATCAAGAAACTCTACAGAATTTAAAAAAAAAAATATCCTGTTGGTTGGTATTACTGACAACAATTTGTACTTGTTCAGGTATCTCTTCACATTTGTATTATTTGATATCATTTAACAGCATTACTGTAGCAATGAAGAGAAATAATTAATACAATATAAACTCAAATGACGTCAAATGTCTGGTCTTATACTCTTGATTACTAAGAAAAGAAATAGGAAAATAGAATACAATAGCAGTTGGCAGCACGTAATGGGCTGACAATATTCTCATACCCACGAATTTCGTTCAAGTGGTTACGTTTCCTGGTTGTTGCGTAGGCTGGTACGTTTGGTGGATTAATGAATCTTTTACCAAAAGCACATGAAGATTTCAGCCAGAAGGAATATTGGAATGCCTTTTTCAAGAAGAGAGGCTCAAAGGCATTTGAATGGTAAAACTGTAAAGTCGTGTTATTATGCTGTGTACCTAACCTTAAATTTACATACATTACGTATTTGCTGGAATTGAAATGTGTGTCTTCTTGTGTAGGTATGGAGAATATGCAGAGCTGTGTGGACTTATTCATAAGTATATTAAACCAAAGGACATGATCTTGATGGTAGGATGCGGGAATTCGACACTAAGTGCTGATTTGTATGATGTTGGATATAGGTAAACACATTAATCTAAGAACATGACTGTAGGCTGCTTCGGAATAATGCAGAATAAGGCCAGATGTTATTTTCTGTGTCTTACAGAAGCTCGAATATTTAGTAGTTATCAGTGACAGTAATAGTAACCAAATTCAATAACAGCTTACAAATACACACTCTGTCAAACGTTACTAATGGCTGTGTTAATAAATGCAAGATACTGGAAAAAGACGGATCAAAGTTTTTTCGGTCTAAGTAAATGAATGACGACATTGTACATGAACTTTTTTACATTTGTTTCAGACATATAACAAACATTGACATCAGTCATATTGTAATCAGGCAAATGCAAGATGTTCATGGAAAGGATCGCTGTGATATGGTTTATCAACAGATGGATGCCCTGAATATGACATTTGGTGATGGTCAATTCAGTGTAGTTCTTGACAAAGGAACACTGGATGCACTTATGCCAGATGATTCTGAAGATGTCAGAAGAAAAATTGACAAATTTTTTAATGTTTGTAAATCACACACTATATTATTTTTCTCATAATGAAATGCTTCTTGAATGATATAGTCAACGACAAATCTTGAAGTGATATGAATTTCACTAAAGTCTGTATTTATTGTACTAGGAAATAGATCGTGTTCTTCGTGTAGGAGGCCGTTATATTTGTGTATCATTGCTTCAAGAACACATACTTGTCAAGTTACTGGAGTTCTTCCCAACAGTTGGTTGGATGTTCAGGGTTTGTCGATGCATTGAAGCTGAACGGAAATCAACACATAGTGGAGATGGAGCAGGTTTACCTGTTTTCATTGTTGTTTGCACCAAATTCAAGAAACTTCCTAATGTTCAGCCTGTGAGTTGATTTTTTGTAACTGAGTATCTATGTTACTATTACTGAAGGACTTACAAAGAAACTTTTCACTGCAGTATTTTCTGGCATATAGCCACACCAGGTATTTGTCATTGACCGTAATGTAAGATGAATTGTTTAAGTAAAAATATGTTTTTTCCTATAAAATAATGACATCTAAATTTGCACTGTTAGATTGTAGATAATTAACTAGTTCGTTTGGACGTGGGAAACAGGCAGCATTAGCAAGTGCCCAGGAGTAATGCAAGTAGGGGATCTGAATTTTGGTTTTAGAGAGACCTGCTGGTTTTCCCAGTGTTGCTTGTGCAAGGTATGGGCTTTATGCAACTGCTTGGGGCCCAGAACTTTCTAAATAACACATAAACCAATTGATAGTCATTCTATATAGAATAGAAGTACTTTTCAGTTATGGGCAGGCAATTGATTTTGTTATAATGAAATTTGAAGTTTCATATGAACCAAAATTCTTCAGTCTTACAGGCTAACATTTTACATTTTTGACATGACTTTCTATGGCCATAACCTCTACATATTTTAATGTTCAACAACTGGGAAATTCAGTGTCATGTTTTTTGTTATACAAGTCCTGCCCCTTAAGGATAATTCAACTTTCAGGTACACTTGCATGTAAAATTTTCACCAAAAAGTTTTTTGTTCTGTATATGCAGTTTTTGCAGGAAGTACATAAAATGAACATATAATGGGGAGATCACATCTTATCTTTGCATGAGCTTCGTCTTAAAAACTGCAAAATGAAATCCGATTAATTTAGTGCAGAGAATTATTTTATGTTCACTTTGACGATTTTCTCACAAACACCATGTTGTGCTGAAAGAACATGGATTTATGGCTGAATGAAGATATCTTGAAGATCTGTTATAAATTTCTTTCTGTGTGATAAATATTTAGTGAATTAAAATGAAAAGAACGTTATATTATGCCATGTTATCAGCTATATCTTGCAGTAAATAAGTCCTGCAAAGTCATTAACACATTAGAAATAGGTCATGCAATCACAGTAAAATCTTCTCGTCTTGTTCTTTCCTGTCTTAGGATATTTCATTCTTTATTTTTCTGGTACTTTTAGATCCTTGAGATCTGCCTGGTTGGAGAACATATTCAGAGAGTATCTTCTCCAGAGGAAGTCATTTCTAGTGTAAAATCTCTTCAGCAGTCTTCGCTTGTGTGCTCGAAACTAAATCGTGGAAGTGTAGCAGGGTGTGGTGAAGTGTGCCTTGATCTCTTTGTTCCTGGCGAGGCAACTGCACGTTATACAGTTCATGTTCTAGATCAACCATATGCCAAAGAAACTGGAAGACGATTTGCAGCTTTCATTGTACCACAGGGAAGGCAAGTCCTTCTACCCTTTATTTTACCTTAAACATATTAATTTCTCTATCAAGGTGCTGATTAAAATTTTTACTGTGTTTAAAGATACTAAATCAGATTAATTAAATCCAACAGAAAATGTTTCAGTTTACTTTTATTCTTGCAGGGAGACGGAGTGGCTGTTTGCAACTCCTGAAGGCCGCTCAACGTTGCTGAAATCTGCGGGCTTTGATCGACTGGCAGTAGTAGCATTACACAGGGATCAAACATATAAAGGACTGGAAGCTGTGCAAGAGGAATTATGTGACAGCATATTGCACTTAGCACCACGTAGTCTCGGACAGAATGCTCGAGTAAGTACTTGAAGTAATCCTTAACAATCTAGAACGGTATTCACATGTCCTTACCTGGACTAACAGGACAGTCTGATTGTGAAATTGTAACACTGAGGACACAGGAACTTGCAAGTTGTGTTTCATTCTCACCTCCTGACGGTCTTCATTGGCCCCTTGTTGGTCTCCGACTGCATCTGATGTGAGACATATATTGGCCCTCTGTTGGTCTCCAATTGCATCTGATGTGAGACATATATTGGCCCTCTGTTGGTCTCCAATTGCATCTGATGTGAGACATATATTGGCCCTCTGTTGGTCTCCAACTGCGTCTGATGTGAGACATATGTAACATCCCTCTTGTAGCATATATGGGTTGATCCAAAATTTTCCGTACTGGTGTTGCCATCTTTACAGCAGTTGTGGTAGCACGAAGCACCGGTAAATGGTAGGACTACCATGTTTAGCGAGTCAGCATGCCAGGTTTCACATAGGTAGGATGACGTGGGCAGTTTTTACACGCATTTGTTTGGAGTCGTGTACGTGACCTGCAGACGGTACTTACTTTCCAAATAACTTACATACATACTGTAAATTCCATTTGATGACTTGATGCATTCTGCTTAATGGCATGGGAACATCAATGTTGTGTGATCCATTTATAGATCTATTCGTGTTATGCTGTGAACTGGTGCTTGTTGCTGGGGTTAACTTACTTACAATGCCAAAACATGTAGGAGTGGATTAAGAACATGTACATGTGTTAGAATGCTCAAGTTGTTGGGTTTATAAAATGAATTATGTCACAATGGATGGTATGAACATCTGTACTGCAATTTGAGGAACTTTTCTATTATACAGGAATCATCTGATGCACTCTGTATGATTCCAGCATTACTCCACAGTCAGTTTGTCATCTGTGTTGCACAAGCATACATAGCAACATTAAGCAACATATTTGCACATTTCATTACTGTGTTGCCTTATCTTATATTGAAATACAAGAGCCTATATTAAACTAGTATGTGGCCAGGTGGTTGGTCAGTCATTGTAAAGGTACTGGCATCAAATTGGAAAGGAAATTAGCTCTGTGTGCATTCCATATTCATTATTAAATTATGTTTAAATTCTCATGTTATCCCAAAATAGCTAAAAAAAAGTATAGGAACACAAACATTTGTCTGAATGGCCTCTTGAAACTGGCAACATCACAATTTGCTGCCTTCAGTCTGTATCTAATCCTTTGTTGTGGATTTGTAGTTTTTAAAAATGTTCTATCTTCTTCCATTGTGATGTGGCGCATTGCCTGTTTAAACATTATTATGTAAAACTGCCATGAAAACTTCAGAATTTCACTTGTCAAAACAACATTACACATCCAGCATGAGTGGAAGAAAATTTTAGCCATTATTGTGTAACATTACTTCCAATTATAGATTCCGTTCCTATCCGTTGGATCTGATGTTGGTAGAAGGGAAATTTGTTACCGTGGACACAGTGAAATGTCTGGAGACTTTATTGTAGAAGAGGTTGAAGGTGATGGAGGACAGTTATTCCGAAGACTTATTTTCCTGAACAATCAAGGTGTCATTCAGTCCGAGGCATGTGTGAAGCTGTGTATGTACCTCTTTCATCTTTTGAACACACCAGACAGAGCAAAGATAAGAAAAATCAAATGTGCCTATAAATAGTCTCTAAAAACACACTCATTGATCATGTGTTCATGTTATCAGTTGTATTACATTCTATACAGTGACCATGCCGTTTACTAACAGTGGAACTTTTACTTGCAGTAAAATCTAGGAAGGGAAAGCCTAAAAAAGTAATTGACATAGGTTACTTGGCTTGTGACTACCATTCATACATGGCAGTTGGTGTTGCTCTTGCTGCACCTGATGGAATGGAATGTAATGTTGCAGTTATTGGGCTTGGCGGAGGAGGGCTTTGCAACTTCTTACATCATTGCTTCCAGAAGGTATGGTTACCAGTTATTTTCATACCCATACATCCATGGTGGTTTCTGACAAAAGGTGAAACCAGTGTTTAATTTCCAAAGCAACAGGTCATGGACAATCATTTTATAACTTAAACTTTTACTCCTACTGAATATATGTTTTCTGCTGCAAGCAAGTATAAATTACTTTTTTAATCAGAAGTTACTTATATTTCCCTTGTATCATTGTTCTTTAATATACAAAATTCAAGGTTATGGGCTGGGTTGAGTTCAATTCTTGGCAGGTGCAAGAGTGGTTCTTACTCAGCATTTCCAGACTGGATGTGTGGCCCACCCAGCTTCTCCTCCAATGCACACTGGGGGATCTTTCCCTGGTGATTAGTGGCTGCGACCTGAAACTGACCACTCACCTCCATCTAGTGCCAAGGTTAAGAATGAGTGGAGCTATATCTCTGCTCCCCCTATGTGCCTTCATGTCAAGCGCAGGAACAACTTAACCTGATTTACTTTTCAGGTACGGATCACAGCTGTAGACATAGATCCAGCAATGCTTGAAGTTGCCACAGAATATTTTGACTTGGTGCAAGATGAAAGATTGGACGTGTACATTAGAGATGGCATTCAATTCATTGAGCAGACTGCAGAAAAAGGTTTGGGAATCTGTCAGTTCATGTGCAGTTCCTCCAATAGCACATATTGTATTTATATTTGTAAGGTACCTGGTTTAAATCCTAGCTGGGTCCAGCTATCCTGAAACAATCCTTTGCCGTGGTTCTACATCTGCCTCTCCACGTTCTCCCATTTCTCGCCATATGAAACCGCACTATCAAACAAAATAAAGCACTGAATTATTCTGTTGTAGGAACTTCTTTCCATGCAATTATTATTGATGTGGACAACAAAACTCCTGGAGCTGGAATGAATTCTCCTGCACCACAGTTCTTAGAACTGTCTCTGTTACAGGACATAAGGAAATGTGTAGGAGACAAAGGTATTGTTAGGTGACATTTTGTTCACATTTTTTCCCCAATAGAAACCTGTCATAACCATTTCCTAAGAGTACGGTGAGTGATGCTACTGTCCGCTCTGCTAATTTTGATTATTCAGTGGGAGCCACAGCAGCTCAATTACACTTACAGGGTGGACAGCCAGTCAGTCAGGTTCAGTTTTTGGGAAGGAAAGAGATTTTTCACTTCATAGCCTCTCTGGCTCTGGGGGGTCATCAAGCATAATGAATGGGTACTGTAGGTTCTTTCCCTGGCCAGGTGATGAAACAGACAACTGAACCCCACCTAGTGCAGAGGTCTAATGTATTGCCATCCCTGCATGTGCCAATAAATAATGTAGGCAAACAATGTGATCGAGTTCTGAATAAAGTGGTCCTTCATGAAAGGTTCAAGTCATTTGTGGAATTTCTAAGTGTAGATATGATGTGAAATAAAAGGAATCAGCTGTCCGGGAAGTTACATTTAATGACAGCAATGAAAGCATTAACTTCTATTAAGCTGCCTTTGCTCTGTTGATGAGGAATGTATTTGCATGAATGAATTCCCAAAATTGTGAATCACGTTGTTGTACAACAATGTTGCAGGTTTCTTCCTCCTCAACTTAGTGTCTCGCATTTCTGAGCTTAGAGAAGAAGCAATAAACAACCTCAAGGCTATATTCAAATCAGTCAGTTCCTGCAAATTGGAACAGGATGTCAATGAGATTGTCTTCTGCACTGATGTTGCTATTGAAAGTAAAGAGACATGGAGTAACAGATTTGAGGATGCTGCCAACAGAGTGAATGCACTTGCAAAGAAGAGAAAATTGCAGACAGGAGACTTTGTAGATGTCACACACCTTATAAATTCTCTTAAAATCACTGTATGATTGCTCACCTTGTCATGTCCTTTCTATTTGTATCATAACTACTGCTATATATATATATGTGTGTGTGTGTGAGAGACTCAGTGTTGTGTGTGTTTTTTGTGATACATTTCATGCAATAAAATTTATCCAGCTTTAACTGAAGTTCATTTCCTTCACAAAATCAAGCCTATGGGATTGCTCTGCTGTCTGTGCATGTGTGTACAGTATGTGAATTTCTAAATATCATGAAATATGGACTCAACATTATGCCATACTGGATGCCCCCCCCCTTCCACTTCTTTAATTTCCTACAATCTGTTGTAATGACAGAGGCACAAACCAGTGTTAATTTATGGTCCTTATGTGAAACACCATATGAAATCTCAGTAGTGGCTCTCAGTTTGATGGTTGTAATGAACCAGTCACCTCTGATCATAAATTTACTTATAAAGTCTATTATTTATAAGTCAACAATTACTAACATGACAGTAGTGCAACCTTTGCAGTTGAGAATGCTCATAATTCACCCCTAACAAGTTATGTACTGTACATGGAACAGCTACGGACAGACTGTGTGAGGTAAATAACTACCAAATATAAAACACAATATCATGGATAGCAAATATATCCTCTGAAAACACACCACAGTTCAAATATTTGAAATGAAATAAAAGAAAATTGTGTGCACAATGACAAGAGATTTCTGGGATAGTTTGCTACCATTCAGTCCAGAATCATCTGTCTTCCTGTTTGCTACCCAAAAGCATAAAAGAATAAACAACTATAATTGTACCTATTTTATATACGTGTAAAACTCCAGGCTCTCACAGCAGGGGCAGAATATAGGTGTTAGACATTGGGGTGCTGAGGAAGACATCAGGACCTGAGACAACATAAGTAACAGGGAGACAATTTTATATGATGGGCATCACGACTTGTAATTCTCGCCAGCAGAGAAAGTCATACAAATATTATAGAATTAATTGAAAGCCGTTTAGGAGACCTAGCCTTCGATGGGTGGAAGATATTACAGTAAGTCTTGAAAAAAGACTCTGGGTGTGGACTGGATTTGGCTTAGGATAGGCACTAGTGGCAGGATCCTGTGAACACAGTAATCAAATTAATACTCCACCAATTTCATTAGTACACATCAACAAAGTACAGAGCATACCTTGTTGGCATGTTCTAATGAATTTTACGTTCAGGTGACCGTGAATCGTGATGAATTCTTATAATAAAACCAGCTAGATGCACAATTTCTCAAATTTATTTTTGGAATAAAACTACATGTTTCAGGCAGTTCCTCTGTCCATCATCAGGAGTTTTTCACTGTACACACAGCAATGGTATTTGTCATACAGGTTTGCTGACAGCTTGTGAGCAGGATCAGGACAGAATTCCATCCTGATCCTGCTTGCAAGCTGTCAGCATACCTGTAGGACATATACCATTGCTGTGTGTACAGTGAAAAACTCCTGATGATTGGCAGAGGAGCTGTCCAAAACATGTAAAGTTTTATTCCAGAAATAAATTTGAGAAATTAGTGCATCTAGTTGGTTTTATTATAAGAAGTTTTAAAGAATCTCAGGTTTCACAAAATACAGGGGACTTCTTGGCTAGCCAGGCAACAGTTACACTCTTCAGGAACACTGCTCCATGGACATGTCAACAATCACTATTTGTTCCTGATTTATAATATTTATAAGACAGTAACAGCACATGAAATTTCTTGTACATCAACGAGATACAGAACATCTTCAGCACAAACATGAAACATTTATCATAGATACTCCAGCAAAAATACAAGACAGAAACCAACGTGCTAACTGTAAATTTAAACACACATTAACATGATGCCATTCTGTTTCTTCCACACCATTCTCAAAATCTGCAAGGCGGCACAAAGCTTATAACACTATAGCATAGTAATTTTTTTTTAATTTTGTTGCCTATTTTATGATCAAGTTAACCTGTATGTATACTGACTGTTACATAGCAATCAAACTCATCAGTTGCCACTCAAACGGAACAAGGTTGGAAATGTCTGCAGATGAAACACTTCCAGCACATGTGCTCTGTTATTTTTCTCTAGAATTTGAATTTTGTGAATACTCTCAGGAACACTCAATATGCATTTAAAATGTGTCCTTCCATGATATACACAACACACACTAGAAATTTTCTATCACAGCAATTTTATATAAAACCACAGTATTTTTATAATAAATTAGTTGCAGTTGACTGCTTCACGCTTAGTAGATAAAATACAAATGATGTCCTCTGTTAACACAGCAATAGATTTACAATCAACTGAGACTTTCCATTGACGTTATCTCTATATTTTAGCAAGGAACTTGGAATTAATCATGGCTAAACTTTATATGCCCCAGCACACACCTCAGTGAACAGTCTGTCACAGTTACAAAGACCAGCAATAACAAGACATCAGAAATGCTAGTAACCTTATTTTTGTCCAATTTTAATCAAATCTGGAATTTGTCAACAAATTTTAGTGAATATCCTAGTATAAATTTAAAATAAGTTGTCTGGTGGTAGTGCCCCAACTCATGCAGATGGATGACAGCTAAACAGTCCCTTGCTACAAGCAATCATGTCTAAAAATAGTCAATATCACAAAATTTTTAATCAGCTGCAGACTGACCACAGTTTACAAAATAATCACTCTTAACTCTATTGCAGTTAAGTCACTACATAGTAATAGGAGGACGTATCAGTGTGTGTTGCAGTACATGAATTCAATGTTATTATCCACGCTACCAACATAATTTATTTAACACATTCACTGCCAATCTGATTACCCCACAGGTTAAAGATTTCTGCACCACTGCTGGGCCCATCAAGCTACAGGCAGTTACCAGTGTTTACTTTAAATGCCATTCAAACATCGAGAAATTATATGAGGCTTGTCAAAGCTCAAAATATTCAATTGTACTTCGCTTGATATCTGCCACTTCCATTTCAAATGTAACTTTATGGACTACAAAACAAAGATTTGGTTTTGTGACAGAAAACAAAAAATTTCTCCTACATCTAGGTCCAGTTGATGTGGAAGAATGATTGGCCCAGCATACAGAATATGGGACAGAAGCATGGCAGTAAATATGTTATGTGGGAATATACTTTCCAATAACAATCCCAAGTGTGACCTCAGGGAATTATTTTCCACACATGATACTTCAGTGTGTGTGTATGTGTACTGTGATCCACTCACGAACCAGCGCAATTCACAGTAGTGCTGCTGTACATTAAGCATGTTTTCAAATTTGGTTCTATGTTTCATTTCATATACACATACACACACCTGTCTTTATTAAATTGCATTATATAAATATGTTTAGATAACCAAACAACAGCATTATGTCACTCCTGGCACTTATAGCAGTCTGTAAGTCATTAACAAGTACTTTAACACAGTTTACAGAAGCCAATATAAAAAGACACATTTCATGCCTGTTTAAATATACATTTTTACTGTACGCATTCTGATATTTTTCAAACACCTGCCCAATTACGACAGAACCTACACTTTTCTTTGGTAAGACACTGCAAAAACTCACATCACAAACCTCTTTAAATACGACTGAATAAAATCTGTACATGACTGCAGTGCCCTGAACTGCAACACAGGTAGAGGTAAAGCAGTCCTGTTACAGGCCTGGAGTGGCCCAGAGGGTTCCAGGAAGTTAAGGTTCCCAGATTTCATGACAATGGCACAAGATGGTAGTAAGGTTGTCAGCCTTACGCACCGCCCACCTTTACCCCCAGGAACTGCTCCTGGTACTCATTTCTGTTACAGGCTTAGTCGACACCAGGGCCATAGTGCGATCGGAAGGATTTTATATCAATGAAAAATTCCAAAGACACCAGCTGATATTGAACCAGCGACCTTCCGATTTGTAGCGCAGTGCCTTAACCACTGTGCTACCGCAGGCAACACAGGGACCCTCAATTGACAGAAGACTAGGAAGTGCCAAATGCCGCAATGTATGCCATCACTGAAATGGTGTGAGCATAAAGTGATACATGTGGTTATTTAGGAAAGTATCCTTGTATTACATGCAAACAACAGTCTTCATTTACAACAATACCAAAAATCTAGCCTTCTACGACATTACACTGTGTTGACTGGTAAGTAGTTAATGACATTTTGAATGATCCTAGTACCTTTATCTTTAGGGTCAAGCAGTCTAGTAAGAGACTTCATGGCCTGCTTGGCCCTTAAGATTAAAGCACCATGACACTTCACAATAACTGTAACTACTTACCAATCAATATGTGTAACAATCCAGACAACCTGGATCTCAGCAACACATTAATATCAATACATTCTACAAAATTATAAGTGGTACATCTGCATACAGGAATAAGCCGAAATAACTTACGAGCTTCTGAATTATGTGATCAATTACAAATTCTCAAGATGTTATTAAATGATGTGTCTTTAAGGCTCTTTGATGATTAACACCATCTCTCAGGCAGTACCAGTAACTATGACCTTCCTTTGTGACATCAAATACAGATACACCCAAATGGGAAATGACGGAAATATTGCATCCACAGAATAATCAGCCCTTCCATAGCCTTTAAGACTTGATGCCCTTAGCTGGTAAAATTACATAAACAGAAATGGCCAGAAAAAGGTTTCTGGTTTTCAAGGCTGAACTAAACACTGCAACAACAGGATGTGTGACTTTTGAAAAGTTTCTGATATGAAATACCCGGTTGCTGGTACACACACAAGCCAACAGAAGCAATGGACGTAACAATATACAGTACTGCAAGGAATTGTATGTTTTTGTGATTTCAGGCTTTGAAACATGGTGTAAATCAGATATGTGCTCTTTTGGGATCACATTATGTTTTACTGCTTCTCTGTACACAAAACATGATTGACACCTAATAGAAAATTACAAACTGCCTATATATTTGTTTCCAAAGAATCAGGCTAAAAGAATTCACATATGCAGCATACAAACCTCTATAAGCAATACAACATTCACACATCACACGTTTTCATAAATAATTTACCTCGTATTATAAATGCTCTTACTAAGTTTGACTATTTCTGGGAATAATACACTACAGCTGTCAATTATTTTGTAAGGTGTAATAATATCCCAATCAACAGCTGTGTGCATGACTATGCCACTTAACAAACAGCACATAACCCCAGACTTCTGTTACTGGGTTTCAAGAATAAAAGACATTGTAAAATACAAAACTGGATCCATTAAAAATTAACAACGATCCAAAGGCAAAGTTGAAAATTAGGAAATAACTGTAAATAAGAATCCATGTAGACCAGCTGTTTTTGTAACAGAAAGAGAAGAATAAGACGTTAGATCCGAAATTGTCACAGCAGGGAATATAAAGATTCTGTCCTCTGGGATGAGACAACATCCAGACTGGTGGAATGTTACCAACATTATGAAAAAGCTAACAGAGCATAAGATGAGACTCTTCTACCTTGACACAAGATGACAGGTTCCTCACACAAACAGTGGTCCCTATGTAATGAACTTCATGGAATCACATCCAAGAAGACCATATGCTTTATAACCATCATGCTGCAGAGTGATTTACATGTGTGTATTACAGTGCTATTAACTTTCAAAATCAGTGAACAATTTAAAATATGAAAGATATATTAAAAGCACTTCCTACTAACCTGTTCAGCAACAGATTCAGGAATCTAACTTCTTGGTAAGTGGTTTTCAAAATGTGAATGTTTCATAAGTATTGGCATGTCAACAGTTTCACAAACATTATTATACGCATGTTCTAAACAACTTCAAATTATGCAATCTTGGAGATTCTGACATATTTATTTTAATTTATCGGATAAGAAATTGAAGGGTGGGCTAGAGACAACGATCTTGTAAGTATACTAAGAATAAGTTGTTTGAACAGCACACGTTATCCTAACGTTGTTACAGCTAGAAATCATTATACCAAGACACTCAACGATTCACACCTGAATTATTACGAGTGCAGGGGAAGACTGTGGCCCATGAATACAGACTAGAAAGAAATTAATAATGACTGGAATGATAACACTCACCGCTGTCACGTGCTTACTGCACTGGAACATAAAAACGCTCTTCAGAAGAACTTTCTTACCATCTTTTTAAGTCCACCGCTCCCACCCGTTTTCTTAACATTGTTTCTTTGTGAAACCCCCGCACTTTGACATTCCCTTGCTTTACTAGTCCGATCCCATTCAGCAGGTTCAGAAGGACCATTTGCAGAATGTGCACCTCCATTATTCAAGGAGCCAGAGGATGCAGTGGGAGGAACTGTACCTTGATTTGACTTGTCTGAAGTCACGCTGGAAGTACGGTGACTACTGTACCACTCCCAATTGTCAGACTTTAACCTTGCCTGTGCAAATGGTTCTGTGCCCTTTCCAACACGATTATTCCTAGCAGACATGGCTGTCTTCATGAATACAGGTGGTGACAAAAATTGCACTTTAGGACTGAGTTCTGCAGACTTCACGGATCCATTTCCTTGGTGTAACATGAGAATACTGCCTTTAAATTTATCTTTAGTCCTAACATTTAATCCTTCTACCTTCAAATTCATTTCCTGTGACAGATCAATTTTTTCCTCTCCTGATGAAACTTCTCTCCCTGACGCAGAAGAAGCATTTATCGTTAAGGGTAGGACTTCCTGATATTGGAGAGGGGAGTAATGACCATTGTACTCTGTAACCCCAAGGTCAGTCACAGACTGTTTATCCACTACACCCTCATTGTCAGATGCTGCTCCATTTGAAAATCTCCACCAATTGCCAAGTTCTGATGAGCTCGCACGTCGTGTCAGAGCACCTTCATTCTCAGTCCTGACGTATTCTACTAAATCAGACGCATGCTCTGAAACCCTTCTTCCTGTTCTTGAACCAAGGTCTGCACTCAATGAGGATTTATGTAATGCATCTCTTCTTTTCCGTCTTCTGCGCTTACTTTCTGTTTTGGGTACTGCGACAGTCCCATCATAAATTTCTGAAGTATGAGACTCAACAGGACCACTGTAAGTTCCTGCAAAATAAAAGGAACAAGATTATTTCAAACTGCACTTAGAATGAATCAGTTTCTGGACTTTGTCGAGCATCTGGTATTCCAAATAAAACATGTGTTTGAAAAACAGCCAGTTTTGGACACAATGCATTATGTTTGGAATACAAGCTGATGTATAATGCACAGAAAACAAGTGGCACCTAAGCTGTAGCAATTTCCAATTTACTTCTTACTGATTTAATCAAATGACACATTTCAGCTTGTCATATAAGACACATTCATTTTCCTTGTGAATACATAATCAAGGGATAATGAGCAGTAATATCATTGCATTGGGATTCAGGTCTTCTGGGATGTGACACTATATCACTCGCTGACAATCACAAAATGACACATTTCAGTACACCTGAATTCTCAGTGACACTACTGCTAGATCCTCACACCTCACATCTATCAGCACATATTTTTAATACAAAACATTGTCAGATGTCAAATTAGCAGTAATACAGAAGGAAGTACATAACCCACCGAAACTAATGTCCCAGCACTACAGTTGTGTAATTCATGCTACTGGTATGTACTGTATATAGCTTCATAAGTCCCACTAGCTGGTCTTGTGTGAGTTGCTCTCCCAAAAGACCACTCGCTCCCACACCTCAGACAACATTCCTTCACACAGATACAATACAATAGAGATGCACACAAAAAAAATACAGCTTCCAACTCAGAATGTATACATCCTATTAAACACAAGGGAAGCCCAAAGGATAAACACAGCCATGGCTGCACTCCACATATACCTGTGGTTGTAAAAACGGCTTTTAAAAACAGCATCTGAATATTTTAAGTGTTTTATCTTTTATGACACCGTCATGCACAATAGCACAGCAGAGGAACTATGAAAATATATATTGTAGTCAACTAACAATACTTTAAAATCATGTGTTTGAAGTGATAAATGTTAATGAAATTTTAACGACTGATAGTCGAGGCGACCTTCGTGAAGCTTTAAAAATCGTGTATCAAGAATGAAGACTGCATTTCTGCAACACATTGTCAGACAGTTGCTTGAAACCATTTGATGTGTTGAAAAGTTAACACTGAGATGGCACTCTCTAAATCTGGTGCTGACGAGCGCCAAAACACGTCACACTATTAGTCCAGCACCGTGACTTGGTGTATGAAAGATGGTGCATTAACTGTTGGTTTAATTTAAGGCAAAATAAATACTCCCTGCCATTTCTCAAATGAGAGGCTAGTATGTGAATAAACATTATATAACACAGTATCTAGTTAACTTATTAGATGAATGCAATTTTACAACTCATTTTCCCTGCATTATGATTCACATGATACAGACATGGAGCTAGAAATCCAATACCACAAGTTATATTCATAGTGGTCCTTACCAGAGACATTTACGGGTTCTACACTAGGCCTGCAACTACTGGTTTTTGGTGCTTCATGGCCACTCACTCCATCAATGGATCTTTGACAATTTGGTGCTGTTTTACTCTCTTTCTCCTTGTGAACGTGCCACCCAAAACTCCACTTGCGTCGTGCACTGACAAAGCGTATGTCTGTCAGATGTAGGCAGAAATACAGAATAATTCCAAATACTATCACCTCAATTATTATGAAGACCACATGCTGCATAACAACCTGCAAAATAAATCCACAAATTCAAAACTGTCAGAATCACTCAGAAAGGAAAGATACACTACAAAATTATAGGATTTTCTTCATATACAATTTACTTTACAAGGAAACCCATATCACAGTCCTGAATCACTTACAGTTGCTTTATGTTGCCAACTATCTCTTTCTAAAAGGAGCATGTCCATAGTGACAGTTAACAGTGCAAGTTGTTTCTGAAGTGCTGCCATCTCCACTACACGTTTCTGCTCACGTTCATTTCCCTTATGACTTTCTTCTGCCAAGGCAGCAAGGGTCCGGTCAAATGCCCGCTGCATCTCTTCCACTTGCTTTTTGTAACGTCTGCTGAGTTCTTCCAGATACTGCCCACTTAGAGACATATTGCGTTCCAAAGCCTAATGGACATACAAATTGTATCACACAACTTTATGCTTAGTGTGACAGTAAATAAACCCAATGATACAAATTTATGAAAAACATCAGCATTGAACTTATTCTTTGTTCAAACATAATACTCTTCTGGCACCAAACATTACACAGCAGTTACATATTCAAGCGGAGTGGAACTTGTGGAAATAAGTTTACGAATTTGCATCTCTTATCACTGAAATGACTTAAAATGTAGGCAAAAAAAAAAAAAAATAGTGACGTGCCTTCAATAATCTAATAAGTAATAATCTATGCAATGGAGCAATGATTTATGCCAAGGATCCACAAATGTTAAAAAAATCTAAGAGCCACCTCCGAATTCAGGTGCCTGAGGGGTGACACTAAGCCAGTTGCATACTGAGGAACCATGATTATGCTGTGACTTACGAAACTCATCATTTTCTGCTTGGTGCAAGTGAAATGATACGTGTTGTTGTATGAACGGATTGCAATAATCATACTAAAATATTAGGCACTGCTGTACAAAATTTAGGCCTAGGCAACCAGGCACTGAGGTTCTGTGCACCCCTGAATTGCTCAAGCAGAAACACTGAAAATGTAAGTGGAAAAGGACAGATATAAAACACACACAGCGAAGCTCATACACATGAAACTTTGTTAACACTTGGCCACAAAGTGATAAAGGAAAAGAAATGTGACAGAGTGAGCACGCCATGATCTGTAGCAGTGAGCACACTACAACAGCATACCAGTACCTGCAGTAGTGAGGACACTACAAGAAACAAGTTCTGATCCATTTCCTATGTTTCTTACATCCCACCAGAACATACAATCAGTATGTGAGCATACATCTTAAATGCAAAATCTATCACACCCACAGCCTGAACAACTGAGTAAACAGTGTGAGGATCTGGTTCATCAGCCCTTAATCAGTACATGTCTAACTGACCCTTACACTGAACTATAAGCACCAGTTCTAATTCAGGCACAAATCAAGATCTGTTGACTCATTCAGGATGGGTGCAGGAATGCACTTGGGTATCGGCTGGCCAAGGAGAAGAAATTTCATTTTTGTTCCTAATACCGTACACAGAAAAAAGTCATGTTTTGCATGTAGGCCCTATACTGTTTTTACATTATCAAAAATTAAGAAAACAATATAACTGTGAAATATGTGAAGATACAGTATATAATGTGATGTGTATTGGACCATGCATCATCTTGATACATGAAGAATAAAAATACAACTAGATGCCACTTATTACTTTATTGCGCTTATGTTAGGCTCAACATGTTTTGGGCACCATTATGCCCATCATCAGGAGCTCACGACAATAGTATTTATTACCACATAGGCCGTCTGGTTCTCGAGTTGCTGCTGGTAGGAGGTTAAGTGCAGGCAGGATGGATGAATGTCTGTACCGAAGGCTGTCATGTTACAGACTTGGTCTGGACACTCATCCATCCTGTCTGCACTTAACCTCCTACCAGCAGCAACACAAGAACCAGACGGCCTATGTGGTAACAAACGCTATTGTCGTGAGCTCCTGATGGTGGGTATAAGGGTGCCTGAAACATGTTGAGCCTAACATAAGCACAATAAAGTAATAAGTGGCATCTAGTTGTATTTTTATTCTTCATTTAACAGTACATAATGCTGTATCAGGATGGTATTGAACATTTAATCAGGGTACAGAACATTAATAATGTAAAGGTAGAGGGCCCATGCTGAAAGAAAATCACAACATGATGGTATGGTATCCAGAAGCTGACTTGTACACCACTCCACACACATATGCAATAAAAACTTTACACAAACACCAGTTGGCCAGACCAGTTGCAACAGAAACTGTATTAGTACAACACCCTGAACACAATGTTAAAATATAAATGGCAACCACCCTGAATGGCTTAATGATATAAATCATACACACAAATATTTTATTTTGCAGTCACAAGCAGACGTTTGTGAATGCGGTAATGAACCTTCGGGTTCCATGAAATGCGGGGAATTTCTTGACTAGCTGGAAACCAGTTAGCTTCTCAAGAAGGACTCTGCACCATGGAGTGAGTAAGTAAGTAAGTAAGTAATTAAGTCTTACACAGTGTAAGTGTATTCAAACCCTGCAGCTTCCTAGTGTGCACTTGTCCACATTACATGAAGACATCACTACACGATCACTAATGCGCATAAAATTTTACAATTCGTGTGAAACAAATGCCATTTATTACAGGTGCACATTTTGAAACATGCAGCCATAATGACATGCAACAAATACTGTACGTGAATTTTAAAAGTTTGTATCCAGCACTGGTTGTACACTGACAACTAATAAATTTATAAAAACCTTACATACATTCACAACCATATGGTGCACAGAAAATGGCAGCATGTGACATATTGAAGGTCTGCGCCATGCACCGAGGACAGCAATGTGGGGTTTACAATGAAATGAGGTACTATAATCTTGTGTGCATATAGGAGACAAATTACAGAACCATCTGACATCAACATAGCTCTTCTGATTTCACAACTATTACTTACTAACTTACTTACTTACTCCATGATGCAGAGTCCTTCTTGAGAAGCTAACTGGTTTGCAGCTAGTCAAGAAATTGCCCGCATTTTACGGAACCCAAAGGTTCATTACCGCACTCACAAGCGTCCGCCACCTGTCTCTGTCCTGGGCCCACCCAATCCAGTCCATATACCCACATCCCACCTCAAGGAGATCCATCCTAATATTATCCACCCATCTACACCCAGGCCTCCCCAGTGGTCTCTTTCCCTCCGTTTTCCCCACCAAGACCCTATACACCCCCCTCTCCTCACCCATACATGCCACGTGCACAGCCCATCTCATTCTTCTCTATTTTATCACCCACACAATATTGGGTGAGGAGTACAAATCATTTAGATCCTTATTATGCAATCTCCTCCATTCCCCCCTTACCTCGCCCCTCCTAGGTCCAAATATTCTCCTCAACACAATGTTCTCAAACACCCTCAGCTTCCTTTCTTCCCGCAATGTCAGCGACCAAGCTTCACACCCATACAAAACAGCAGGCAAAATTATAGTTCTATATATCTTGATTTTTAATTTTTGGATGGCAACCGGGTAGACAAAAGGTTCTGCACCGAATGATAGCAAGCATTTCCTGACCTCAATCTGCTCTTAATTTCTTCCGCAATAGAATTTTGATTTGTTAAAGTTGTTCCCAAATATTTAAACCCTT
>Ga0123354_10002905_pt1 | contig 23238 bp, 20 predicted proteins | sample TergutLab28metaG_2_FD_97872 | JGI IMG/M metagenome (GOLD analysis project Ga0123354, IMG submission 97872) | Labiotermes labralis P4 segment gut microbial communities from Petit-Saut dam, French Guiana - Lab288 P4 | ecosystem: Host-associated > Arthropoda: Insects > Digestive system > Gut ... | reverse complement strand
TGATGGGGGCCAAAGGGGATGACTGTACGTTGTGCCATCAGTTGCCTCCTTCTTCTTTCTCAGACGGGTCAGCGGGCGCAGGTGCGGCAGCATCAGCGGGCGCGCCGGGCCCGGCGGCGGGTGTAGCGGGCGCGCCGGGCTCGGCAACGTCGTTGGCGGGTGCCGCAGTCTCTTCTGACGCAGCTTGGCTCTGAGAGTCGCGGTAGGCGACCGTGAAGTTGCTCATGGCGTTGGGCAGGCCAGGGTTCATGGGCACCGGCTCGCGGACGATGTAGAACTTGCCATGGAAGTCGATGGCGATGTCGGTGATGGTGGCGCCAAAGAGGTCGTGCGCCTCGTTCTCAAAGACCAGCGCGTTAAAGAAGATGTCGCTGACCGAGGGGACGGGCTCGTCGGCCCGCACGACCAGGCGCAGGTTCTCGAATTGGAGGTGGTCAGAAAACGAGTAGAGGAGCTCGATCTCGCCTGTGTCTTCGATGGCCGAGCTGCTGAGGGCCGCAAAGCGCCAGCCTTTTTGCTTGTAGGCTGCCGCCAGATCGTGCATCTCGGCGACAGTGGTGTCGATGAATACCTGTGGGTCATGTGCCATCTTAGGCCTCCTTTGGGTCAAGGGCGGCGCCGGCATCAAGGGCGGCGCCGGCATCAAGGGCGGCGCGGCGCTCTTCGAGGATGCCCAGCCCGACGACCACGGCATCGATGATGGCCTCTGGCCGAATGGCGCAGCCCGGTGCATAGACATCGACCGGGATAGCCGAATCGACGCCGCCATAGATGTTGTAGCAGTCCCTGAAGACGCCGCCCGTGCAGGCGCAGATGCCGCAGGCGATGACGACTTTGGGGTCGGGCATCTGCTCGTAGATCTGGCGCACGACATTGATGTTCTGCTCGTTTACGCTGCCTGTGACGAGAAAGAGGTCGGCATGCTTGGGGTTGCCGGTGTTGATGATGCCAAAGCGCTCGATGTCATACATCGGGGTCAAACAGGCCAAGACCTCGATGTCGCAGCCGTTGCAGCTGGCGGCGTCATAGTGGATCAGCCAAGGCGATTTACCAGTTGAAGTCACAATAGGCCTCCTAACCTAACCAGGACCAGTTCAGCGAAGCCATATTGACCACCGCACAGACGATCGTGACCAGCCACGCCCACTTCAGCATGGCCGACCATTTGACGCGGGCGAAGTTGTTGTCGATGAAGATCTCGAGGAAATAAACGACAACCAGCGCCACCACGGTGAGCAAGACGGCCAGCCAACTGCCCCAGACAAAGAAGATGCCGACCCAGCCCAAAAAGAGGATGTTCTCATACCAATGCGTGACCTCGACCAGGGCCAAGGTGCGCCCGCTCATCTCGGTCGAGATGCCTTTGACCAGCTCTTGGTGGGCGTGGTGCGAATAGCTGAGGTCAAACGGGCTTTTGCGGAACTTGATCGTCAGAATGAAGAGCAGCCCGATAAAGACCAGGGGCAGATAGGTGATGATCGGGCGGCCGAGCGTGAGCACGGCGTTGGTATTAAATGACCCGACGGCCAGGTAATAGGTGACGCTCATGATGATCACCATCGGCTCATAGCTCATGACCTGGACGATCTCGCGCTCGGCACCCATCTCGGCAAAGGGCGAGCGTGTAGAGTAGGCGGCCAAGACAAAAAGCAGCGTTGAGAGCGTGAGGATGAAGACGACCAACAAGAAGTTGCCGCCGGCAAAGAAGATGACGCCCGCGATGATGGCAAAGACCAGCGACATCAAGACATAGAAGCCTTGGTAGTTGTTGACCGTCCAGCGCTCTTTATGCCAGAGCTTGGCCACGTCATAGAACGGTTGGAGCAGGGGCGGCCCGACCCGGCTTTGCAGGCGGGCCGTGACCTTGCGGTCGATGCCGGCCAAGAGGCCGCCGGCCAGGGGTGCCAAAATGGTAAAGCCAAAGAGCGAGATGATAAACGAGGCGACGCTCATAGCAGGCCTCCCGTCTGAATCAGCCCGAGCCCGATCAGCACAGCCGCCCCCAGCCCGACGGCTATCAGCACGATGCTCACGATATAGGCAGGGGGGGTCACGGTCTTCTCGCCAAAGGCCTTGCTCAAATACCAGTTGCGCTGACCCGCCTGCGAGACCCCAGAGAGCGAGTTACGGTACTCGCGGTGCTCGGTGTCGGTGCCGATGCCGGCCATGTAGATGCCGATGTCGGGCTTTTTGCGGGGTCGGATGAACTGGAAGATGAAGATAGCGAACAAGAAGAGGGCGATCACGGCCATGATGGCCAGGTTGTCAAAGCTGATCGTGCTGCCCAGATGCCAACCAAAGGTCGATTCGAGGTAAGGGACGACCGAGACCTGCGAGACCAGAGGAAAGGTGATAGAGAGCCCGAGGGCGAGGACCGCCATCAGCCCGAGCGCAAACCACTCGGTGCGGTGCACGCCCTTTTCGACCGGATGGGCGCTCTGCGAGACGGCCAGCACCTTGCCCAGCCATTTGGCCCAGAACATGAAGGTGGCAGCCGAGCCAAAGGCCAAGATCACGATCAGCACCAAGTGCCCGGTATCGGCCAGCGAGACAAGCGTCGCCCATTTAGAGATGAGCATGCCAAAGGGCGCCATGAACATACAGAGGATGCCCAGTGCCATCAGCCGCGAGATGCGGGGCAGACGGTCAAAGAGGTCGTCCATGTCTTCGATGTCGCGGCTGCCGATGTGGTGCTCGGCCGTGCCCACGCAGAGGAAGAGCAGCGACTTGGCCGCAGCGTGAAAGACCAAGAGAAAGATAGCGGCCCAGACGGCCTCGGCCGTACCGACGCCGGCGCAGGCCACGATCAGCCCGAGGTTGGCGACTGTCGAGTAGGCCAAGACGCGCTTGGCGTTGGATTGCGAGATGGCCAAGAGCGAGCAGGCCAAGAAGGTCAGGCCGCCGACCAGCGCCACGGTCACGCCATTGAAGCCCCAGCCCAGGCAGGGTGCCAGCTTGATCAGCAAAAAGACGCCGGCCTTGACCATCGTCGAGGAATGGAGCAGGGCCGAGGTCGGTGTCGGTGCCACCATCGCGCCCAAGAGCCAGGTGTGAAAGGGCATCTGCGCGGCCTTGGTAAAGGCCGCAAAGCACAAAAGCATGACCGGCAGCATGACGGCCACCGAGCCGCCGCTGGCAATCAGCTTGTCCAACTCGAGCATCGGGGTGGCGCCATTGACGCCAGCGGCCAGAATGATCAAGGCCACCGAGAAGGCGATGCCGCCGGCCAGATTCATGTAGATCTGGCGAAACGAGTTGCGGATGGCCTCGTCGGTGCGCGTATAGCCGATCAAGGCAAACGAGCAGACCGTCGTGACCTCCCAACCGGTCAAGAGCCAGGCCATGTCATTGGACAAGACGATCACGAACATCGCCGAGAGAAAGACGAACATCAGCGAGAAGAAGACCGGGCGCCTGTCCGGCTTGTTGTGCTCATCCTCGTGTTTTTGGAAGTCCACCATATAGCCGTTGGCGTAGATGCAGATGCCGCCGCCGATCACTCCGATCACCAAGACCATGATGGCCGAAAAGGCGTCGACATAGATCTCGTGCGTGATCTGCACGTGGTGTGCCAAAAAGACCTCAAAACAAATTACCAATACGGCCTGGAGAAGTGCCAGTACGACAGCCCAGACCCGTTTGTGCTGGATGCCCTTAAGAAGTACGTAAAGGCAGCAAATCATGTCGATGGCCAGGGCCAAATAACTCAACCAGTCAGCGTCGACGCTCAGGTAAGCGCCCGGCCCGCCGATGTAACGCACCCCAAAGGTAATCGAAGCCAAAATGATCAAGGCGCCCATGACGACCACAAAGCCGCCACGCACGCGCTCATTTCTTATGACCAAAAGGATCCCCGCTGCGATCACCGGAAAAATTATCAAAAATGCCAAGTTCAACGTCGTCAAACTTCCCATGGGTTTAAATCCCACCGCCTTCTGCGGCTGCGCGCCGCAATATCAACTAATAGTTTTTAGTCATTACAAAATTTTTTTCGCAGTTCGCTAGGCTCTGCAGCTGATTTAGTAGTATCTTCAGCATTATTGCCAGTATAGCTAAATATATTCTGGTTTATCTTAGCTCGAAAGCCTAGCCACAACTTTCATGTTAGTACCCTAATTCGGGAGATCATAGGCGTTTTCCTCCTTTCCGGTCTGCCTTTGGACGATCGCACACAACTCTCTTAGGGCACCACCAGAAAGAAAGGTCGAACACTCGAAGTTCATATAATAGGGGGCTGTCTCATCAAATTGGATCTGCAGTTCAGCAGGGAACTCCTCGTCGGACTCAAAGTAAATCAGGCGCATCGGCATCTTGGGCAGGACCATGAAGTCCCAGCACTCTCCGCCCAGCATGCGCCCGACATAGGTACCGCCCATCTCGGCAGCGGCAGCGGCAAAGAGGTCATAACGGCCTTCAGTCTCTTTGAGCAGAACGCTGGCCATGTAGGATTCTTCTTCGTCGCCTTGGCCATCTATTGTACCGATCATCCGCTCGATCGGGATAAAGCAGTTCTTTGGCTCAATACCGCCTTCAGCCAGGATGTAATGGATCAAGAGCGTGCGGTTATTGATCAGCGCCGGCGGGCCGCCGTCAATCACATCGGCCCCTGCGGGCGTGATCAGATAGGTGCGTCCTAAAAACACGGCTTCTGCACTGTCCTCGCCGACCGGTGTAAATCCCAAGCGTTTGGCCTGCTCGACAATGTTGCATTCGGCAAGCTTAGGCAGCATGCCATTGTAGATCTTCTCATATCCCGTGGCCATGGTCATGGTCCTTCCAAATCATCACTATCTCGAGCGCGCTGGCCTTGGTCGATCCAGTCAATCTAGGCAATTTAGACAAGCCCGCTTTCTTTACGCTTTTTTGCCCTTGCCCCCAGCTCGCGCAGCAGGCTGCCCGAAAGAAAGGCCAGGCATTCAAAGTCCATATAATAAGGCGCCGTCTCATCGAACTGAACGATCAGCTCGGCCGCGAACTCTTCATCGGCCTCAATGAAGACCAACCGCATCGGCATCTTGGGCAAGACCAGAAAGTCCCAGCACTGACCGCCCAGCAGGCGCCCGGCAGGTCTGCCTCCGAGGTCTTCGGCGGCTGCCACAAAAAGGTCATAGCGGCTGTCCAGGTCACGCATCAGGGCCTCGCCGATGAACCAGTTGTCATCGTTGTTGCGTCCCTCGATTATGCCCGTCAACCGATTGATGGGCACGTAGGACTGCCTCGGCTCGATACCCCCCTCGGCTGTGATGTAGTAGATCAAGAGGCTGCGGTTGTTGATCGGGGCCGCCCCACCGCCGTCTGCCACCTCGACCCCTTGCGGCGTGATCAGGTAGGCCCGCCCCAAGAACTCGGCGGTCGCGCAGTCAGCGCCTGTCGGCTGAAGCCCAAGCCGCTCGGCTTGGGCGGTGATGTCGCACGTCAAAAGCCGGGGCAGTAAATCTGCGTAGATCTGCTCGTATCCAGTCGGCATTGTGTCTTTCGGCTAATCGATAAAGCCTAGTCCTCAATCCTGCACAACATCTTGGCCGGGCTTGTTCTGCTCGTCCAAGGCCATCAGCTGCTCATACATCTCATCGCCAACACACTCGCGTGCCATCTTACACCAACGCACGCAAGAGATGACGTCGTTATAGACTACAAACCCGCATTTCGGGCAAGCCAGGTCAAAGTCGGTCGAGAAGAGTTGCACCTCGGCGCCGCAGATCGGGCAAGTCTTGACCTTTAACGTTGGCGTACCTGTAATATTTCCCGCACCGGGACAACCTGAAATTGCCATTTCCCCCCCCTTTGTTATTTGAACAAAGACTCTTCGGTGTGAGGCAAGAAGAGCGCCGCACTGTATTGATCCATATAGCCTAAATCTGTTGACAGGTCGATGTAGGTGATCCGCTTGGCCGTCTGGTCAAGCAGCTTTCGATGATGCTCAGAGACCAGGGCCAGGTTGGCCCCGCTGACTGAGGTGTTGCCCTGAAAACGCACCTTATCATGCATCGCTTTGGGGATCAGCCCGATCATCGTGGCATCATCGATATCGAGATAGCGGCCAAAGCCACCGGCGATGACCATTCCCGAAAGGTCGTCAAAGCTCAGACCGACGTTTTGCAAAAGCAAAAGACAGGCCGAGAAGATCGCGGCCTTGGCGCGCACGATGTTCTGGATGTCGTTTTCCGATACAGCGACACGCATGCCCTCGTTGGGCTCGATGATGTAAGACGCTTGGCGGCCAGCAACCTCGATCGCCGCACACTCGCGCTCGCGGTCGAGCTGCCCGGCCGAGTCGATCCAGCCGCTGCGCATCAGGCTGGCCACCAGAGAGATCATGCCCGAGCCGCAGATGCCTTTGGGAGCATGCCCGCCGATGACCGAGTAGGTGGCCAACCCGGTCACTGCGTCGATAGCGACACGCTCGATCGCCCCCATCGAGGCACGCATGCCCTGAGTGATGCCGCCGCCTTCAAAAGCCGGCCCGGCCGAACAGGCGCACCCTAATAAAAACTCGTTGTTGCCTAAGATCAGCTCGCCGTTTGTGCCGATGTCGAGGAACAGGAAGATATCCTCGGAGTCGTAGGCCAGCTGCGTACAAAGCAGCCCGGTCGAGATGTCGCCGCCGACATAGCTGCCGACCGACGGGGCAATCAAGACCGGCGCATCCGGGCAGATCTCGATACCGAGCTCGCCGGCCCGGTAGATGGGCACATAGTTGACGCTCGGCACATAGGGGTCCAAGCGGATATTCTCGGGCGGAATGCCAAGTAAAAGATGCACCATCGTTGTGTTGGCGGCTACCGTCATATCGTAGATGCCTGCCGGGTCGATGCTGACCTCTTCAGAGAGGTCGTCCAAGAGGCCGTTGATGGTCTTTAAGATCTTGACCCGCAGCTCTTCTAAACGGTCTGGTTTCTGCGCGTAGTTGATGCGGCTGATGACGTCGAGGCCGCAGGCGATCTGCCCGTTGTAGTCGGTCTTAGAGGCCAGGATAGCACCGGTTGAGAGCTCGACCAGCTGCATGGCCACGGTGGTCGTGCCGATGTCCAGCGCAACGCCGACACGGAGCTCTGCAGCAGAGTTGCTGAGCGTGCTGCCCAGAGGCTGGATATCGACGACGCTGGCCTGCCCGTCATCCACGAAATAGGCGACCCTGAGCGTCTCGGACTGGCGGATGATCAGCGGCAGGGCGCGCAGCAGGCGCAATGGAAGATGGATGGCCAAGGCCGCACCATCTGTGCTCACCGCTTGGAGGGCGTCGGCCAAGGCGCTGGCAAACCGGTCATAGTCCGAAAGCCCGTCGCCAGAGACCGGAAGTGCTGGCCGAACCGCTGTCATCTGCGTCATCGGTGCCATCTCACCGGCCTTGGGCAACAGCTCGGGGTCGACCAGTAACATGTCTTCGGACTGCTCAGAGAATGCGCCATGCTCGCTCTCGACATCGGAAAGCAGGCGGACCCGGACAGCCGAACCATCAGAGATCAATGTCTTGCAGGCCATCGCATAGCCGTCGTCCAGCATGCTCTTGCTAAGTAAAGGGTTGTCCTCGCGAATGATATCGCCGGAGAGCACCTGGACGACGCATTTCTTACAAATACCGCGTCCGCCGCAGGGGACTTCGACCGAGAGGCCGGCGCGGCGCGCGGCATCGAGGATGGTCTCACCCTTCTGGCTTTCAATAACAACCCCACTTGGCAAAAACGTGATTGGTGGCATAGGTCCTGCCTTTCTGATCATGGCCAACTTTTAAACTATACACTATGGCTTTTCTATAAAGTGTTGTACGCGCTCCCCTGTCCGGAAAGCGCGTACATTTTACCGCTCAGTGCAAATTACCCCCGACAACCTGGTAGCCTTATTTTGAAAGCATCGCTTTGATGTAGCTTTCAATGTCACTGGCCTCTTGCGGGCCGATCAATATCTTCCATCCAGGCAGGCCTTCTTCGAGCTCGCCGCTGATCTGTGCGACATAGCCCGGGATCGTAAGTGAACGTGTCTTGACTTGGCTTTCCAGCTCGTACTCTTGGACGGCCTTGGCGATCTGCGCGCCCGAGAACTTTCCGGCCGCCCAGGCGGTCAGGACCGACATGCCCTCGCACTCCGGCAAGACGAGCCAGGCGCTGATGCCGGCGTTCTCGATCTCGCCCGAGACGATAAAGTAGGTGAGCGAGAAGTTCGTGGTCACGAAGACCGCCGAGTTCTCGTCCGGCTCGCCGATCGGGTAGACCTTTGGCTCGACCTGGATCGGTTTCTGCGGATCGGTGAAGATGTTCTGGCGCAGCGTCATCAGCGATGTCATCTGGGCCGGGTCAAAGGTCGGCAGCACGACAACGCCGCCGTACTTGTTGATCTCTTGGACAGCACTGACCGTGTCTTTGAGCTCGTCACCGGTGTTGATAAAGGCGATGGTCGGATAGCCCAAGGCCTTGTTGCCGTACTTGATCGCCCCCCGGCGGACGATCGTATTGAGCTGGAACTGCTGCGCGGGCGACTGGGCGTTCAGGTCCATGAGAATCGCCGTAAAGCCGTCGCTGCTCAGCTTTTGGCCAAGGGTCACGACTTCGTCGATGTCTTTGCCAGAGATTGCCAGCGCCAGGCCATTGGCCTCGGCCAACCCGAGCATCTGGGCAGCATTGGCCTCTGTGACCCCGGCCAGAACACTGTGCGTGTCTTTGGCCTTGGCGGCAGCGGCCTCAGCGGCGCCCTCTGTCGCGGCCCGGATGATGACCGGGCGGGCGGCCGCAGCTTTGCCCACGAGCTCGGCAAAAGCCGCGTCATCGCTGGACTTTTGGGTGATGCAGAGTGCGTCGACGGTCAGCTCTTCGCCGACGCGGACGAGGATATAGTCCTTTACGGTCTCGATCACCTTCTCGGCATCGGGATCTGTGTCATCGATGTTCACAGCCAGAAGCGTCTGGTTGATAAACGTCTTCTCATGACGGTAGAGAACGGTCTCGCCGCCGATCTTGGCCTCACCGACCTGAATCGTCTTGACCGGGGGCTCGCTGTCCGCGCCGAGGATCTCTTTGGCCTCATCCGAGGCATACGGGCACTCTGATAAGCTGGCTTTCTTTGCCGCGAGCTTCATCGCAAAAGCGAGGCAAGTGTCAGAGCCGCATTCTTTGCAATTTGTCTTAGGTAGCAGTTTGTTGATTTGCAATCCACTCAGTGCCATGCCACTTCCTCCTTATTTCGCTTGTCCGTCGAGTAGGTCAAAAATCGTCTCTTTGGTGGCCTTGGCCGCCTCAGGATGATACATCACAAGGATGTCGGCGCCCGCATGCAGGAGGCTGATAGCTGTGGTCAGCTCCCAGATCGCCGAGCGTTTTTTGACATCGCCCCAAAGCGGGTAGTCAGCCTCGGGGGCCTTGAACTCTTTGGCCTTGGCCGACTCGAAGCCCGGGGTCACGAGCATTGGCGAGCAGAGCATCTTGTCGCCGCCGAGGCCGGTCAGGCGGATGCGCTCCATAACCGAATAGGTGTATTCCACGCCATAACCGATCGAGCTGGTCAAGGGGTCCATGATGATGCGGTTCTGGGGAAGGCCCATGTTGGTCAAGAGGATGTTCATCTGCTTGCTGATGTTCACATCGATCGGCGCCTGCGAGACCAGGGTATGGCCATAGGCCATGGCCGCACCGGCGATCGTCCGGTAATTGTCTTGCTCGACCCAGTTGAGCAAGAGGTTCTCGCCTTCGTAGGTCTGGGCGATGGCCTTGAAGACCTCGTTGTTTGAGTCATAGTGGCTATGCCCGGTCACGATCAATGGCACATCGACGGCCTTCAGGACTTCACCGACCAGGTCAACGGCCTGTTGCGGTGTGCGGCCACCCTTTTCTGGATGGGTGCCGTCGAGGCGGACAGAGATCATATCGGCACCATAATTGCTCACACAGGCTTGCGCCATGGCTGCCGGATCGTTCAGCAGGTCGCCATAGATCTCGCGCAAGACATCGGGGTATTTCTCTGAGACCGTGTCAAAGACCTCCATCGCGATCAGCGGCCGATGCGGCATCTTGCCCTCATAGAGATGGAAGGGCATGCAGTTTGACCCGCCGACTGTATAGGTCAGGCCACGCGTGCCGCCCTCTTCCTTGGTCGCCCCGAGCTTGACCTCGAGGATCGACTCCTCCAAGGTCTCTGTCTCGACCGGAAACGACTTGATCTGGGCGATCACGTCGGCGGCTTTGGGCACAGCTGCACCGGCTGGTGCAGAGCTACCGGCCGCAGCCGCTGGTGCCGCAGCCGCGCCGAAGTCACCGAGGTCGGCCGCTTTGCCGAGGAACCTCTGTGAGAGGACATCGATGATCGAAGAGACGACCTCGGCGGTCACCGAGGCACGCACCTCGGTCGCCAGCTGCTCTTTCAGCGTCTCGATATCGGCGCTGCTCAGTGCTGCCCCGCTGGCCTCAGCCGGTTCGGGCGCGGCCGCATTATCGGCCGCCGCCGCCTTCTCGGTCTTGGCCGCGCTCTGGGCAGGCGCAGAATCTTCTTCTTTTTGCATATAATCGGTCATATCGTCCATCGTTAGAGCCGGATGGCCGACTTTTTCGGCAAATTCCCTCAACTCGGCGGCCGAGGTGGCGACCGTCTCATCGGCAATCATGTCAAACAGCTCGGGACAGCCTTGCTCTTCGAGGCGCTTTTTCATATCCTCGCCGACAAGCTCTTTCAGCTCGCGGGGCATCCAGAGCAAACGCCTGTAGCCGCCCTCGGCCGATAAGAACTTCTTGGAGGTCAAGAAGACCTTTCCGACACCGATAAAGCCTGGTGTCTGGACACCGCCGCCGACGCTGCCGGCCAAGGTCGAGAACGACATACCGATCGGCGTCTCACCCAAGAACTCGCGGTTTACGACCATCACGCCGTTGCACTCCGGCACGTAGGCGACGATCGCCTCAAAACACCCGCAACTGGTCATCGGGCTGTCCATGATCGAATAGGCCGCAAAGCGGTCGACGACCTTGTGGCTATTGGTAAAGGCGTAATCGTTGACGCCCTCCCAGACACCCTTGACCGGGTCCAGGCAGGTGCCTTTGCTGACCGGCTGGTTGGGGCCGGTCGGGTCGATCTCGTGGGCGGCCTTGCCATCTAGCCAGTTGTAGGCACCACAGAGGCCGAGGCGCTCGGGGGTGATGACACAGACATGGTTGGGCGCAAAGCTCTGGCAGAGCAGGCAGGAATAGAAGATCTCGACAGACTCGTCGGTCATGGCCTCGAGGCGGCGGTTGCGCTCATCGTAGACCTTGCGGGCGATGGCCAGGCGCTTCTCGACCTCGTCGTGGTCGGTGACCAGGGTGACCTTGACCTTATCGACAATGGCTGGATAATCGGCCAGCAGCTTGGCGTGCAGGATCTCGCCGTAATGGCGCAGGCGCAGGCCTTTGGCAAACCCGTCTTTAGAGACACGGGTCCAGACGATGTCGCGCTGGCCCATGTGCCAGATGCCCTCGGCACCGTTGACCATATGGTGGATCTGGCGCTCGAGGATCGGCTCGAAGTCGATCTGCAGCTTGCGGCCGGCGGCCTCGACCCAGATGGCCAGAGGCAAGGCGGTACCAGGCTCGATCTCGTCGATGTCGGGGCCGATGATCTCGATATCGCCATCGGTGATCTCGTCGGTCTCGACCATCGTGACATACTCGAAGGCCGAGGTCTTGTTGCCTCCGAACTCGACATGCGTATCTTCTTTGCGGATGCGCTCGCCTTCGAAGGCCGGGCCATAGGCCACCGGCACCGGCACGTCGACGATCTTGATCTTGCAGCCGCGGATCTCGAGCGCCCGTTCGACCATGTCTTCAAGCGGCACGTTGGCCACGACATGCTCGTAGGTGCAGACGCCGGTCGGGAGGATCTCGGGGATATCGGTATCGGCGATGGTCGGGAAGCCGTAGTTGATGGCCCCGGCGGCGGCGGCGTACTTTTCTGGTGTGACCTCGCCCATGGCCAGAACGAAGGCAAAGATGCGGTCCTTGTTGTATTTCAGGTGGGCATGATAGTCGCCGGGCTGGACGCCGCCGAACGACATGGCGGCGCGGCTGGCAAAGCCGAGCGCGTAGATGAGCGCCGAGACATCGCTGCCGAACGGCACCAGGCGGGTCTCCCAACCCAGCTGGACGCCCTCTTCGGCCAGCTGCTCGGCAAACTGCTTGCCGTTCGTGCAGCCGCCCATGAAGACATAGAGGTTCTTTTGCTGGAGCTCTTTGGCGATCTGGACCGCCATCTTGTTGTCATCGATAGAGCCGCAGATGGCCGCAAAGCCGGGAGCCGTGCCATCGACGAACTCGATGCCGCGCTCACGCATGATGACATCGTTGGCGGCACCCAGCCAGATACCGTTCACGGGGTTTGGCCCGACCAGGTACTTACAGGCCTCGATGATCTCGCAGGCGAACAACGCGGCAGCGCCAGCGTCTAAGGTATTGCCCAGATAGGGCAACCAGGTGTTCTCGGCCGGACGGGCAGGCAAAAGGTCGCGCGCCTCTTTGAGCACCGTGCGGCAGTCAGCCAAGGTCTCGACCGCGATCCCTGTGAAACCGTAGATCACAGGGAGGTAATAGGCTGTGGACGGGAAGCCGACTGCGGCATCCTCGCCGAACTCCTGTATTGCCTGCTCGAGAATCGTCTCGGCTTTTACGACCCACTCCACCGCACCGTCAATTGCTGCAGTAGCAATTATCTTAGACATCCAGTTCCCTCCTGTCTTGCATGTCAAATAGCTTGCGTTCTGCCTTCTTGTTGATACCCAGCGCCTCGCGCGCCTCGTTGATGATCTCGCAGATCCGGTCGGTGGCCTCGTACGGGTCCTCGATCAGATGGAACGACCCGCCAAAGATCTCTTTGGCGTCTTCAAAAAGGAACTTAGTGACGTTCTCAGAGCCCGAGACATAGAACTCGTTGCCCAAGACGACGTCGACGCCAGAGGCCACAAAGTAGCAGCCGATGGCGATGGCCTTCTCACTCATCCACTCCGGGGCCACGCCGACAGCCGGCAGGCCGCCGATATCGTCGCCCAGGCCGCCTTCAAAGACGATCTCTGAGGCCGCTTCAAGGATCCGGGAATTGTCCACGCAGCTGCCCAGGTGCAAGACCGGCGGGATGCCGACAGCCTCGCAGATCTCGCGCAGGCCGGGGCCGGCGTCCTCGAGGCCGAATTCTGGCTGCAGCATACCGGCCTTGCCGGCGGCGATGGCCGCACAACCGGTCTGGAGCACGAGGATGTTGCGCTTGATCAGCTCTTTGGTGAGGATCGTGGCATACTCGTCAGCCGTCTGCTTGGGGTTGTTGCAGCCGACGATACCGACCACACCGAAGATCCGATTGGCGATGATGGCGTCATTGAGCGGACGGAAGGAGGCGCGGAACTTGCCGCCGAGCATGTATTTGATGGCCTCGACCGAGAAGCCGGCGATCAGGTTGCTTTTGTCATTGGGGATCTGGACCTTCTCGGGGTCGCGGTTCTTGTAGTTGTCGCAGGCGCGCTTGATGATGTTCTTGGCCGACTCCACGGGATGCTCCTCGTCAAACCCGAGGTGCGTGGCGCCATGCATTTTGGCGATCTCGGAGGTCGAGACGATCTCGGTGTGGTAGCGGGCAGCCACCTCGGGGAGCGAGGGCATGCAGCACTGGACATCGATGACCATCATCTCGACGGCACCGGTGACGATGGCCAGCTCTTGTTGGAGCATGTTGCCGGCCACGACCACGCCGTGACGCATCAGGACCTCGTTGGCTGTGCAGCAGATGCCGGCGATCGTCACGCCCTCGGCACCGACGCTTTTTGCGTATTCGAGGATCTCGGGGTCGTTGACGGTCGCGGCCAGCATCTCAGAGAGTGTCGGCTCGTGCCCGTGCACGAGGATGTTCACGGTGTTTGCGCCCAAGACGCCCATGTTGGCCTCGGACTTGATGGGGTTAGGTGTGCCAAAGAGGATGTCCGAGGTCATCGAGGCGATGCGGGCGCCGCCCCAGCCATCGGCCAGAGAGGTGCGGAAGGCATGCATGAGGATGTTCTTGTAGTCGTGGTCGACGCCCATGTGCGTGCGGTGCATGGCCTCGACACACATCCGGTCGATGCCGAACGGCGCCGTGCCGGTGTTCTTCCAGATGCTCTGCTGCTTCAAGGGGGCGAGCTTCAACGTGGCCAGGGGGTATTCTTGCACCGTGAACTCGTCGATGAAGAGGTTGGCGAGGTCGAGCGCGATGTCATTGACCTCGCGTCCCTCGGTCTCGATCTCATAGAGCTTGGCCACCCGGTAGAGGGCCTTCTCGTCCCGGATGGTATAGCCGTTGCCCTCGCCGAGGGCGACGTTTCGCAGCTTCAACGCCAGGTGGCGCCCATGGTCGGAGTGCGACGCGGTGCCGCCGACGACCTCGCGCAAGAAGTTGCGCGCCACGATGGTGGCGGCATCGGCGCCGCAGATGCCCTTGGGTGCCTTGGGCGTGATGCGGCAGGGGCCCATGTGGCAAATGCGGCAGCAGACGCCGGACTTGCCAAAGGCACATTGGTTACGTTGCGCGTCGGCGCGGTCATAGCAGATGTCCACGCAATCGATCCGCGCCTTCTTGATCATTTCTTTTGATGCATTGTCAACGGCCTTAGACGTGTGGTCGACCACCTCGTTACTCTGGCCTTTTGGCTCTGTTTTATCTGATGCCATAGTCTCTCTCCTTAATAAAACTTCTCAGCTTTACCCGAACCAATACTTCTGAACGAACAACTCACTAGCTCAACTGACTTTCGTACACCTCCACTTGCTATAGAGAAGCCCGTGCCCTTCAGGCGGTGGGCAAACTCGCCCGGCAAACAGACCAGGCTATCGGCTTTACAGCCCTTTGACCAGGTCTCCGATCATGCCGAGGACAACGTTTTGATCAGAGATCTCTAAGAAAGACCGTGAGCCCTCGGCAAACTCTGCAACCTCCGAATCATAGGGGAGGCAATACAGCTCGTCGGCACCCGTGGCTAAAACCGCCTCTTCGGCAGCGGCCGGCGTTTGTGTGTCGCGCATGCGGTTGATTACCAATATCAGCTTTTGATACTTCAGCTTCATCTCGACGGCCAGCGCGTGGAGCCGCTCGAGCGTCCGGATCCCGGCGTTTGAGGCGTCGGAGACCAAGACCAGGACATCGACGTCGGCCACGATGCGGCGCGAGAGGTTCTCGAGCCCGGCCTCGTTGTCCAGCACGACGTAGGGGTACTGGTTGGACAGCTCTTGGATGACCGTCTTGAGCACGCTGTTGGCGTAGCAGTAACAGCCCGCGCCCTCTGGCCGGCCCATCGAGATCATGTCAAAGCCGTTGGACTCGACCAGGCTCTCGGCGATCTTCATATGCAGCATCTCGGTCTTAGAGATGCCGGCGTCGCCGGCCTGGGTCTTGTCGCGCACCTCTTCGCGCGCCGTCCCGACGGATGTCGTGACCGTGACCCCCAGGGCCATGTCCAAACAGCTGTTGGGGTCGGCATCGATGGCCAGCACGGGCTTTTTTCCAGCGGCCAGCAATTGCTTGATGAGCATGGCCGAGATGGTCGTCTTACCGACGCCGCCCTTGCCTGAGATTGCAATGAGATGGCTCATTTCTCAACCTCCAGCTTCTTTAAGATGCCTTCATAGACTGCGATCAGCGCCGGGTCGGCGGTATCGAGCACCGAAAGCCCGTCGCGGTCGGCCTCGCGCACGGCCGTAGACAGCGGCACGACGCCCAGGGGCTCGCGCGGCAGCTGCTCGCGGATATAGGCCTCCTCTTCGGCGTTGGCGACCTTGTTGGCCACGAAATCGATGTGGCTGAGGCCGATCTCGCGCGCCATGCGGTCGATCGTGAGGGCGCAGTCGATCGAACGTAGGCCCGGCTCAACGACGCAGATCACGACATCCACGCCTTTTACGGTGGCGCGCCCGAGGTGCTCGATGCCGGCCTCCATGTCCATGATCAGGGTCTGGTTCTTAAAGAGGACCAGGTCAGTCGTCAAAACGCGGGCAAAGGTGTTTTCGGGGCAGGCGCAGCCGCCGCCCCCGGCCTTGATGGCGCCGAGCACCAAAAGCGAGATGTTGCCCAGCTTGTAGGCGTACTTCTCGACCACGTCACGGACGTCTGGATTGAGCTTGTAGATCTGCCCGGTCTGGCCGACCTTGGCGCCGGTGCGTTCTTCGATCAGATCGATCTGCTGTGATATTGGGACTATCTTCTCCTGCTCTTCATGCGAGAGCCCGAGCGCCTGGGCGAGATTGGCATCCGGGTCGGAGTCGAAAGCTATCACCTCGCTGCCGTTTTTGGCCAACAACAACGCGAGCGCAGCCGATAGGGTCGATTTTCCGACCCCCCCCTTGCCTGTGATAGCGATTTTCATACCACTCTCCTCAGAAGCCGTACTTCGACTTCATGCGCATGGTCAGTTCTTGAAGCAGTTTGAAGACCTTCTCGGCATCGTCTTCAGGGATCGAGCCCGTGCCGCAGGCCGGCGAGAGGATGGCCTGGTTGACGATCAGGTCCTTGTCGATGCCGCAGGTCTTGGCCAGGTGGTCCATGACGTACTCGAGCTGGTCTTCGAGGCTATCGACGGTCTGCTCGCGGATGATCGGGTTGGTCGGCACGACGCCCCAGGCCAGCATGCCGCCCCGCTCGAGGTGGCGTTTCATATGCTCTGGGTACATGGCCACGGTCTCGCCGAAGTCAAAGGCATCGAAGTTCACGATGTCGACCCCGGCGTCGACGAGGATCGACCACTCGGTATTGCCGCAGCAGTGGATGCCGGCGATGGCATCGTCTTGGTGGACGGCGTCGATGCACTCGACCAGCATGTTGACGACATCGTCGCGTTGCACCGAAACGTAGGTCGAGGAGCCGAAGGCCGAGAGGATGGGCTCGTCGATGAAGCAGACGACCTTGTCGCAATAGGGCTGGAACTTCTGGATCTGCCAGCGGCTTTTCATGGCCATGGCCTTGGTGATGACATCGCGGAAGTCTTCTTGGTAATAGATGGCACGCTTGTTCTCGTCGGTCAGGGTCAACGAGATGGAGCAGGGCCCGGTGGTCTGGACCTTGACGTAGGGGAGCTTTGTGCCCTTGGCCTGGAGCTGGCGCTCGAGCTCGTAGATGCCCTTGGAGTACTTTTCGCTGATGGCCATCGAAGAGCAGTCGCCATCGCCGTCATCGGGGTCCATGGCGGTCAGGTAGGCCTCGTAGAACGTGGCAAAGGCCTCGGAGTAGTCCTCGTCAGTCTGAAAGAACATGCGCCCTTTTTGGGCGTCGATGACAGCGCAGGGCAGGCCTTCGCTGTATTGGATCTCCATCTGCTCTAACAGGCCCTGTGAAGAGCACTGCGGCCAGATCGGGATGTCAAGGCGCTCTAGAGAGACCTGGACGGCCTTGGCCGGGTCAGCAAAGGGCATCGACCCGATAGCGGTTGAGAGAAAACGGGATTGCATATGTCTGCCTCCTAATCGTAAGTCGGTTGAAAAATCAGACAAGCCGCCAAAACGCTGCCTTAGAGCGCCTGGACGGCTTCTTTGATCGCACGGATGTGGTCGGGGGTAGAGCCGCAGCAGCCGCCGATGATGTTGGCGCCGGCCGCCACCAGGTCGGGCACCAGCCTGGCCATGTCCTCGGGGGTGTCGGGGAAGACGTCTTTGCCTGTCTCTTCGTCAATGATCGGCAGGCCGGCATTGGCGTGCAGGAGGATAAAGGCATTGGGCTCGGCCTCGTGGATCTCACGGACGATCTCGACCATCCGGTCGACGCCGTTGCCGCAGTTGGTGCCGATGATGTCGGCACCGGCCGCGATGGCCGCCGTGGCCGAGCGCGCCGGCGAGACGCCCATCATGGTGCGGTACTCGCCCTTGGGCGTGCGGTCGAAGGTGAATGTGCAGATCGCTTCCATATTGGTGTTCTCTTTGACGGCCTTGATGGCCAAGACGGCCTCTTCGATGGCGAACATCGTCTCGATGCAGGCCGCGTCGGCGCCACCCTGCTCGAGGGCGATGGCCTGCTCTTTAAAGGCCTCATAAATGGCATCGGCGCCTTTTTGGTCCTCTTCGGTGATCAGGAGCTTGCCGGTCGGGCCGATCGAGGCGATGACCCAGTGGTCCTCGCCTGCGGCCGAGCGGGAGGCCTTGGCTGCCGCTTGGTTGATCTCAGAGATGCGGTCGGCCAGCCCATAGTGCTCTTGCTTGAAGACCGTGCCGCCAAAGCTGTCGGCCTCGACCATGTCTGACCCGGCATCGATATAGCTTTTGGCGATGCCGACGACGTCGTCATGGTGCTCGACTGCCCAAAGCTCTGGGCTCTCGCCCGGCTGCATGCCAAGCTTTTGTAAAAAGGTACCCCAGGCACCATCTGAGACAAGTATCCGGCCATCCTTTAGTGCATCTACAATCCTACCCCTACCCATAAGAACACTCCTCTCTTCTCATACCTGATAACGTACCTATAACGCCATCCTAGAGCCTCTCAGAAACACATAAGAAACACCTTTTTGGGAGGTCTTTTCTTGCGGACTGGCTAGTTATCCTTAACTTTAGAAATGTTAGCGCTCAGTTAGCTGAGATTCTATTCTGATGTTTACTCTAAATCTTAGAGTATTTTCCTACAAAATGCAGTAAGTGATTTCGGAGATGAATTTGAACGGCTTTTCGTGGGGCATGGTAGAATCGCATAAGACGACCACTTGTTGATACCAAACAATCAGTGAGGAAACAGAAATGCATGACGGACACGACGACCAAAACGATGCAGCACACCAGCATGCGCACGAGCATTACGGTGACTACCAGGGAGAACACTCTCATGACGATGGGCATGGGCACACCCACGCACACTCGCACACACATAGCCACGAGCACGAGCACCAGCACTCCGGAGAACACGACCATGTGCACGAAGACGACGACCTGACCGGTGAGCTGGACGGCGGGACGATCGGCCTGCGGTTCCAAAAACGGCTTCAATACATGTTGGAGCATAATGTCCAACACACGAACGAGCTCTACGAGTTGGCTGTCCAGATCGGCAAGCAGGGCTCGTCTGAGGTCGGTCGCCAGATCATGGCCAGCGCCGAGCACTACAGGCAGGGCAACGAGGCCTTGCGCGAGGCCTTGAGGCTGTCTTAAGCAAGCGTCTGAGAGAACAGGATGGGGCCGAAGATGTGCCTTTCAACGGTTTATTACAGCGACGACACCGAGAGGGAGAACCCTTTGGCAGAGGATATCGCCAACGTCAGCATCGCCGACGGGCACGTCGTGCTGACCGACCTCTTTGGCATCGATCTGCAAGTCGACGGAGAGATCGACTACGTCGACCTGATCAAGAACTACATGACGATCAAAAAAGCCTAAGGCCGAGGGCGCCGGGCAGCCCGGCGGCGCTGGGCGACCCGCAGGTACCGGGTTTATAAAACAGCGCACTTATCCACATAATGGCGGGCAGTTGCGTATTACAGCGCTATTCTCCCCTTTTATCTGATGCCCATTAGTTCGAAGGAGAAGAGCAGGTACCATTGCGACTCGATGTTCTCGTAGTCGATGTCGATGAGCTGCTTGATGCGGTCGAGGCGGTAGGTCAGGGTGCTGCGGTGGATGAAGAGCTCGCTGGCCGTGCGCGTGTAGTTGATGTTGTTCTTGAGCAAGACGAAGAGCGTGTTGGTGAGCTCGCTGTCGTGCTGCTGGTCGTACTCGATCAGCGTGATGACGTCGGGCGAGCAGACCAAGTGCGCGGGCAGGCGCGTGGTGCACCACTCGATCAGCAGTTGCTTGATGATGTCGTGAAAGCTGTAGCTTGAGGCCAGGGGCTGGAGCCGGATGCCGGCGGCCAGGGCCATGTCGGCCTGCAGGTAATAGAGGCGGAAGTTCTCGAACCCGGTAAAGCAGTTAGAGATGCCGACTTTGATGAAGTTGTCTTGCAAGAACTCTTTGAGGACCTCGTCGAAGTAGGGCTGGCCGCCGGGGATGAGGTCGATGTTGATGAACGAGACGATGCTGTCCTCGCGCACGAAGGTGCTGTCTTGGCCGACGGCGTTGGCGATGCGCTCGCTGATGAAGCGGAGCGAGCGGTCCTTGCGGCTAGAGATCTCGACCGAGAACTTGAGGCATTGGTAGTGCTGGCCAGAGAGCCAGTCGTGCGGGCGCAGCTCGCTTTCTAAGAGGTAGTGGGTGACGGTCTGGTCGTCGATGTAGTGGCTCAGCGTCTGGGCGAGGCTGAAGCTGTGCTGGACGTATTCGGGCACCACCCCGACGGCCAGGTAGATCATGCCCGAGAGATGCGATAACAGAAGGGCGTCGGGGACGGTCAGCTTTTTTTTGTACTCGATCAGGATGACCTGGTACTTATGCTCGGGGAGGCTGATGATGTAAGCGTTGCGGTCGTCTACCATCGAGGGGATGACGTCGCAGGCCTCGCCGAACTTGATGGCCGGCTCTTGGGAGTTGCGGGCCATTACGAAGGGCAGCTTCATGGCATCGAGGACCGGGGCAAAGGCCTCGTCGCCGTCCATGACGGCCGAATGGGCTATAGGCTTGAAGTTGCTGTCGATCAAGACGAGCGGGTTCATGAACATCGGGTCAGAGAGGTCGACGATGTTCTGGACGTCTGAGCCGATGTTCAAGACCCGGTGGATGTCGGCGTCCCATTTGTTGCACTCGGTAAAGATCTCTTGCGTGCGGTTGTGCAATTGGACGAACGGGGTGCCGGGCCTGAACAGCAGGACCGTGCTGAAGTGCCCCATGAACTCGGGCGACGGGGTGCCGATGGCCAGGACCGTTGAGATATAGTCGGCGTCGGGGACGGCTGCCAGCTGGTCGGCCTCGACCAGGTAGAGGCGGTAGTCCTCCCACCCGGCCTGGTCGTCGCCGAGCAAGAGGGTCGAGAGGGTGGGCTGGTCGCTGAGCTGCCCGATGGTCTCGAACTCGTAGAGTTTGGCCAGCTTCTCGGCAATCATAGATGCACTGAGGCGCATTTCTTCTCCTTATTCAGCCTGTGCCAGCCTGCGCAGGTAGAGCAGGTGGTCGACCAGTATGCCGCCGACCACAGAGAGGTCCTCGGCGCTGAAGGCCAGCCGCAGGCTCTCGTCGAAGAGCAGCTGCGCGGCGGCCGCAAACTCCTCGTCGGCGCGCCAGAGGCGCAGGCTGACGGGCAGGCCGTCGAGCACCTCAAGGCGGTAGGCGAGGTCGCATTTGGCCTCTGCCGCCGGCAGGGGCTGGGCCTTGAAGCCGGCGTTGCCGTCCAGGACCGCGCTGAGGCCGTCGAGGTCCTGGGCAAAAGAGCCGACCAGGCGGCGGATCACCCGGCCGTTGAAGTTCTGCTCATAAAAGTTGGCCATCTGCATATCGCGGTAGTGCAGCTCTTTGCCGGTGGCCGGGGCGAGCTGGCCTTCGCAGAGGTAGCGGAGCATCAAGATGCGCTCATAATCGCTGCCATCGGGGTGTTTGCCCCGGCTGGCCATCGTAAAGTTAGGCCAGGTGGCCTGATAGTCCAGCCCGGCCAGCGTAAAGACAAAGGCCGCAGCGGCAGTGTCGAACTCGAGGCCGGTGCGCTCGCTGATTGCGGCCGGCTGCAGGCCCTGATAGATCGGCTGATAATACTCCAGTGGCCGGCTGGTGATGTTCTTCTGCCCCAAAACGGCCTGGTACGGGGCTTGCGGGGTGTTTGGGGTGTTCGGGGCTTTTGGAGCTTTTGGGGCTTTTGCCTGGGCCTCTTCAGGACTGCTGGCGCTGCTGGTCATCGGACTCCTTCAAAAAGACGCGACAATGCCGCATTGAATACCATATCGGATGCCAACATCATACAATACTTCGCTGGCGTCAGGCCGGCCCCGCCGGGCGGCTCAGCATCTGGGTTAAAAGCAAATGGGGAGAAAAGCGGGCCAGCTGACACCCGCAGGCTCACTGGTCGAGGACACGCACCTTGGTCGCGACGTATGAGCCGTCCTCTTGCTTTTCTTTTGTGTAGAGGACGGGCATGCCGGCCTCTAAGTCGTTGAAGTCGATGCCCTCTAAGACGTCGTGGTAGAAAAAGACGTTGTTCGTACTGCTGTTCTTGATGAAGCCGAACCCGCCTTTGAGTTTGAGTATCTCGGATTGCTCGGCATCCTCAGACAGGGCGGGCTCTTCTAAGGCGGTGCTTGAGAACCTTGCCGTATCGGCCGCCCTCGTCTCTTTGGGCGGGACAAAGAGGTTGTCGATGACCTGGTCGTTCTTGCTCGTGCGCGAGTCTATGCGCTCATGCATGGCGATCGGGAACGAGACCTCTTCGAGCAAGGATTGTGAGGTGCGGGTCTCGCGTTGCTTGCCGTAGTGGTCGGTGTACTCGAAGTCCCAGCTTAAAAGCATCACCTGGCAGCCGACGGTGTTCAGCTTGCGTACCAAGGGGACATAATCGCCATCGCAGGCGATCAGGACGATGATGTCAAAGCGCTTGTAGATGGCCAGCTCATAGGCCTCGAGGGCAAGCCAGACATCGATGCCCTTCTCTTGCACCCGCCCGTTCTTATCGGTCCTAAACGGCATGTAGTGGGTCACGATGTTCTGATACATTAAGATATCGTCAAAGACCCGGTCGTTGTAGAGGTCGTTGCGCTCGCCGGACTGCTTGGCCGAAAAACGCCCGCTGAAATAATGCGCGTCGATGATCTGGCAAAGCCGGGCGTCGCGCCCGGTCTCATTAGAGACTTGGGCCTTGATGAACTCGTGTAGGCCGGACAACGAGATCCTGGCCTTACGGTCGTGTACGTAATGGTAGTAATTGCTTACAGCCCGAAAATATTGGCCGTCGTAAAATACGCCGATGCGTAATAAATTCCCCCAGCTTTGCTCTGCCATTTTTTGCCACTCCGCTACAACATCCGGTCGCCAATAGCATCAGGGTAGCAAACGCCGGATTCGCAGTCAATGAGCTGTTAATCAACGGTTTTATCCCATACTTTGGCCGCCAGCGCCCTGCCCCAGGCCGCATCGGATGAGGGCTCGGCCGAGCGGTCGGCCGAGCGGTTGGTTGGGCGGTCGGCCGAGCGGTTGGTTGGGGGCTAGGCTGTCTGGTCGGCCGGGGCCTCGGCCACCCGGCTGGCCGCAGAGTCGGCCGGGGCTTCGGCCACCCGGCTGGCCGCAGAGTCGGCCGGGGCCTGATCGGCCGGGCCGTCGGCCGGGGCAACCAAGTCGGCCTGGTCTGGCCGGTCGGCCCGGGCGAGGCTCGAGCGCCGGACCGTGATAACCAGGCAAGAGACGATGATCATGGCCGCGCCGTAGACAAAGGGCGCCCAGATGAATGTGG
>Ga0123354_10002903_pt1 | contig 23243 bp, 18 predicted proteins | sample TergutLab28metaG_2_FD_97872 | JGI IMG/M metagenome (GOLD analysis project Ga0123354, IMG submission 97872) | Labiotermes labralis P4 segment gut microbial communities from Petit-Saut dam, French Guiana - Lab288 P4 | ecosystem: Host-associated > Arthropoda: Insects > Digestive system > Gut ... | reverse complement strand
TTTGCAGCTAGTCAAGAAATTCCCCGCATTTCACGGAACCCGAAGGTTCATTACCGCACTCACAAGCGTCCGCCACCTATCTCTATCCTGGGCCAGCCCAATCCAGTCCATATATCCACATCCCATCTCCTGGAGATCCACCCTAATATTATCCACCCATCTACGCCTAGGTCTCCCCAGTAGTCTCTTTCCCTCCGGTTTCCCTACCAAGACCCAATACACCCCCCTCTCCTTACCCATACGCGCCACATACCCATCCCATCTCATTCTTCTCGATTTTATCACCCGCACAATATTGGGTGAGGAGTACAGACCATTTAGCTCCTCGTTATGCAATCTCCTCCATTCCACCGTTACCGTCAAGACTTAAGGATTTAATTTAAAATTTTCATCGGTGTTAAAATACCCATTTTCACTTGGATGAAGTAAAGTGGCTCATAAACCTGGTGGATCCGTGGTAATTCCGCCTCCCCGCATGCGGTGCCCCGGCTTATAGGAAGTTACACAGATGGGTTGCAGTCTGTAGATGACCCTGTGATGTGTCACCCCGTGGTTAGACGCTTGCGTGTGATATAAACATTTACTTTTGAAGTTTATGTATGTGCAGTTTACTGTTTCTCGGTATGTGACGCCGCGTAATGCTGTGTATGGGTACCAAGTTTTCGATAGCACCTGCTACCACCATATACGTACAGTGTTGAAGTTTTAGTCCTTCGTCTTTCTTGAATATGGAAAAAGCTGATCACTCTGAAACGTTTGTACCTGTCTGTCAAACCATGCTGGTTTGTCCCAGAAGGTAGACTTTAGCCGCTGTCCCACATTTACCTTACGGCTGAATTTAATTTGGTTAGACCTAATGTAAGTGTGCACATAGGCCTAGACAGGAAGAAATTTTACTCTGCCCGCGGACTGTATTTTGGCCATTTTTATGGGTCTCAGAACAAGCAGTGATTATTTCTCTATAGAGCAGCATCTGTTTTGTTTGTATAATGGAGACGGAATGTTTACTGCGCGATACGAGCTGAGTCTTGCAGTCGCTCATGAAACGTCAGTTTGTCGTAATGCACAAAATTCGTCAATCTGAGATCCCCGTATTACTAGACAGTTGGGTTACGGACACACCCTGTCTCAAAATGTGTTTTCCTTATATTTTCGTAAAAACTTGACATGCTGCTTAAATGTTGGTTGTTGAGGATCGACCACTTTTTTCTTGTCTCCTGTAAAATTGCGTATCGGTGTGGGTTGCGACAAATTGCTGTTTCATGAGCGATATGAAATTTAGGTTTAATTGTTCTCTGTTATTCTTAAACCAATTATTATTATTATTATACTGTTAACACCTACTAAGATGAGTTTGGCAGGATACGGAGCAAGCACCTGAGACAGAATGGGTTCCAATTAGAATGTCTGAAAGTTTTGCGTCCTCTAGTCTAGTTAGCTACTTCAGTTGGCCGGGGGGGTGGGGGGTGGATATTGAGGGATCTACGTGTCAGTCTGTGACTTAAATAAAGCTGCACGCTTTACGCATGGAGAGGGTCCGAGAGTTTTTGATCTCCTAAGAACGACCGTCGTCCATTGGGTTAATTTTTAATCCTTGTGCTCAAATAAAGATGACGACAACGAAAATAAACCAACTTCGCCTCTGAAGATAGCTGACGCAAATCACTCTGTCGGAGTGCACAGAATTTAGAACTGCGTTCTGAAGGATATTTTCCCCCGTATCTTCTCCGAGAAGCTTGAAATTGGGTTAGTGCTGTAAACTGAGACTAGGTAGCAGTTCTTTAATTCAAGTTTTGTAGCTGTTACAGAGTCAGTGCTGTGATTACAGTGTTTTGGAAGTCTTTAAAGACAAATGTTGTAATATCATAGCCAGTAACCCCATCTTATGACTAATGTGTCCGTCATATATCATGGGAGAATTTGTTGTGGGCGTTCCAGATACCGCCGTTTGACTTGTAGCCGACGACAGACTATTGCAAACTGCAGGCATGGAAACATTCAGTTTTCAGCCACATCATTACTTACGATGTGTATCTTGGATTATGACTTAGAAAGAAAACGCGTATGCAGTATTTTTCGTCTGTGTATTATTGTTAACGTTTCTGTTTGAACTGAGGTTCCTACGTAATAACCGTTTTGCTAGGAAGTGTTCATAAAGTACCTCGTTCTGTTCGTCAAGGGACTGTCGCTTAAACATCTCACGTTAAATTCAGGGCCCCAAATACATATAGAACTTGTAAGGTAAAGGGCGCTGCGAATAATATTAATCAGGTTACACAGGAAATTTATTTTGACTTGTTACCCCAACGAGAATGCAACAGGCCACATGTCCCATTCATCAAATTCTTCTTCATTTGATCACCCGAATAATATGTGCTGAGGAGTGCAGATCATAAAGTCCCACGTTACGTAGTCTTCGTTCCCCTGCTGCCTGGTTCCGCATAGAACCAGTTGTCTTCCTTATCACCCTATTCTCAAACGCCGGCAGGCTATGTTCATCCCTCAGTGTGAGAGACCAAGCTTCACACCCATGCAAAACAACAGGTAAAATTATGGTTCTCTTTGCTCTTTATAGTTTTTGATAGCAAACTGGAAGACAGAAGACACCGAATGATAGCAAGCATTCCATGAGTTCAGTTTGTTTTAATTTGTTCATGTTTGCAGTTTTTATTTATTGGCGTTGTACTCAAATATTTAAACTGTTCCACAATTTCAAAGGATTTACTGCCTATTTTTATGTTGTGATATTGCCCTGGATTCTGTTCAGGAGATATAAACTTACACTCAGTTTGCCCAGCAATCTCTTTACTAGCGACTAATCAAGGTTCTGTTGTTTTTTTACAGTATGTTTGCTTTCACTCCGTATATTACCGTTATCAGTTTAAACGAGAAGCTGATGTGTACCATTTAATTTGAAGCCCTCCTGGTTTGCCTGAACCATTCTAGTAACATATCCTAGAGCAAAGATGAAACGGAACAGCGATATAATATTACTTTTTTCAAACATTCTTAATAGGAAATGAGCCATACAAGTGTTTCTTTATCCGGACTCTACTGCGTATTTAATTTAAACATTTTTATTATCCATACGATTTTCATAGGTATATCAAAATCAGTGACAATATAAATTCAAGACCTCCCTTCTAGCCGATCCCGATGGCCATACGGTCTAAGTCGTGGGTCTACGGCCGCTCGTTTGCTGGGATTTCGGGTACGAATCCCGCCGGGGGCATGGATGTCTCTCTGTCTTGTGAGTGTTGTGTGTTGCCGGGTAGAGGTCTGTGCGTTGCGCTGAACAAGTTGTCCAGAGGAGTCCTACTGAGTGTGTGTCATCGAGTGTGATCAGGTGCAACAATGACCCTCTACACATACGGTGCTTAGGTAGGAAGAAGTCAGAATATGAAAGACCTTCGTTCCAACCGAATCATAGGCTTTTTTAATCTTTTGAGTTACTTATGTACTTCCTCGCTGTATTCCAATTTCTTTTCGACTATTTGACGAATGTAGAATATTTGATTAGTAGTTGATCTTGTACGTCGAAGTACAATTGATGTTCCTCAATAATTTCCTGTGTATATGGAGTTAACCTTGGCAGAAGGTTGTTTGATAGAATTTTGCATGTAGTTGATAAGAGTTATGCGCCTGGATGATTACTACAGTCTGTTTTATCACTTTTTTTATAAACAAGTACAATGAGTAACTAATTCTACTGCTGAGGCTTTTCCTCCTTATTCCAGTAGAATTAAGTTTATGGGTCTCAGAACGAACTGCCCTAACCATAACTTTAATCATTTCTGCTGGAATTTGATCAGTACCTTGAGATTTATGTGTGTTTTTAGCTCTTCAATAGTCATCTCCACCTCAAAGGCACGGATGCGGCACCAGGCACTCTGCTGCATGTATTTCAGTCTCAGAACATTAACCAGATGAACTTCATCATCTGAGAGAAATTATTTCTTCCCCATGTCCAGAGTACTGTGGGAGGCTGCCACCAGATCACCGTTCTTATCTTTTACTATATTAGTTCTGTGCTGGTAACCATTTTTAAACATACGGATGTCCCTGTACAAATCTCAGTTCTCATTGTTTGTTTCAAGTTCATTAATTTTGCCTTTATGATTTTTCCTCTCTTCTTTCCTGAACTGCCTTCTAGCTTGGCACATGTTCCGTTGTTCTGCATTACATTGGTTTGGGTCGGATCCTGTAACCACTGCATTTTATCCTGCTGCCTTTTATCTTACGATTATTAACTTGTTTGTAAAACCATTGTTTCTGCTGCATTTATTCTCACAGACCTAGACTCCCTTTATCTGAGATTTTGATATTCCCGAAAGTGGTGTTACCACGTGTAAAAGGCGTTTGTATGGAAGATGTCGTAGGAAGGAAACAGTGCCATGATCCGGTCGCGATGCACATTCTTGTAAAGGTTTGCTTATTCAAGTAATATTTTGCCGTTTCTTTAAGTTATTATCGGTTCTGATGAGTATTGACACTTCCGAATCTTCAACAGTACACTTCTGGCTGTTGTACAATATATGACAGCTGTCCAGAAAAGAAAATGTTACCTTTGACACGTTTAAAATTAATATATATATATATATATATATATGTATCATTTGGTGCCGAATCTGTTGTCTCCCACTTTGTTATCCAAAAATATAAAGATTAGGATATACAGAACTACAGTTGTGCCTGTTGCTTTGTATGGGTATGAAATTTGGTCGCTCACATTGAGGGAGGAACGTAGGCTGCGAGTGTCTGAGAATAGGTTGCTGAGGAGAATATTTGGGCCCAAGAGGGATGAGGTAACATGGGAATGGAGAAAACTAGATAATGAAGCGCTTCATGATCTCAACTCCTCACCAAATACCATTTCGGTGATCAAATCGAGAATAATGAGGTGGACGGGAATGTAGCACACATGGGGGAGAGGAAAGGTGTATACAGGGTTTTGGTGGAGAAAGCTGAGGGAAGGATACCACTTGGAAAACCCAAGCGTAGATGGGAGGATAATATTAAGATGGATCTTCAGGAAGTGGAATGGGGGGCATGGATTAGTTTGATCTGGCTCAGGGTAGGAACAGGTGGTGAGCACTTGTAAGTGCTGTAATGCACCTTCAGGTTCCATCAAATTTGGGGAATTTCTTGACTACTTGAGAACCTGTTAGCTTCTCAAGGACTGTGCTGCATGGAGATAGAAATAAAGGGCAGTGGTCGAAGAAGGTGCATAGCATTGCGTGGCAGTTTGGAAGCTGGAGAACTGGTTTTGGAAGTCACTATAAGTCTGTGTCCAGCATATGTGGTTGTTTTGGCGTGTAAGCCACTTCTCCTATACCCGTACATTAAAAACCGCGGATATTTAAAGAAGAATCTCTGTTGATAAAAACGCAGTCCTAATGCATGTGAAAAAGCGGCCGTGGTCAGAAATCGTTCTAATTAAATACAGAACAAATAAAATCATGGAAGTAAAGAACTTAACACGCCGATGACTCGTACTTTGGTCGAAATTGATGGATCAGATTTCTGGAGTTGAGACGTTACGAGATATAGGACTAAAATTGTCGATGTGTTCATGCGAAACTGCTTGTATTGAACGTTCGTAGAATTACGTGTGTATTGAACCATTTGGTACCGTAATTATTCTTCAGATAAACTGGAGATAAATTCAGTAAAGCCCTCCGGTGGTATTCGATTCGTGGCTTATCAGGCCCAGTGCTGCCTGTTGTCTTCGTCATTGCACGTGAACATGCACTCCCTATGTGTGGCGTGACACATTGGCAAATTTATCAGTTTAGATTCTTCTTTATTTGACGTATTGTTCAACCGTACAAATTTATCGATGAAACAATAAGACGAGGTCGTTGCCACACGTTTATCAGATTTTTTATATGACGATTGATGACGTAGTACAAGGTGAAGTGAAATTATGTGTTTACCTGATGTCATGCCGTCATGAAGGCATACTATCAGAATATACTCGCATCGCGTTTGTATCAATGGATTGTTTAAATATCTCCGTATCGGCTCAAGTATCACGCTATTCCTTTCGCCTACATTGTCAGCAATTTGTTTGTCTGCGGAAATTATTTTTCTCGCAGATAAGTCTACAGGTTTGTGACAAACATGCGTTATTAATACTGATAACAGATAACGTATGTTGATATTGTACATGCCGTGCATTATGTTCACAGTAATCTATCTTCATCAAGCGAACTTTTAATGCACCATTTCTCATACACCAAATATAACTAATATTCCGGCGCGTTTCGGCGCTCGTCGGCGCCATCCTCAGAGAATACTGAATTTACCGTCACGTCACATGGCTATAAACACTTGTCAGACCATATATTGCAACTCCCGTCTACCGATGTACAATTTCTAGAACTTCATGAAAGTCGCTTATGCGATTAATGGATAAAATTTCAGTCACTTAAAACACACTGGACGCTATAAGAGACAGACGCTGCCATGCCCACATTCCACATTTACCTGGTATTATAAAAACAGCATTTAAATACTTTTTAAGTTTTCCATGTTTTAATCACGCCACAACGAGAAACTGTAGCAGTAAATTGTGATATACTAATAATACTTTTAAGAAATTATGTTTTTTGAGTGACACCGAAATTTTCACGAAATTTTAAATATTAATCTCGAGTCGACTTTCATGTAGTTATAGAAATTGTGCGTGGGTAAGAAGACTGCAGCTCTGCATTGTATGGTTATACAAGTGTTTATAGCCATTTGATATGTCAGAAAATTCAACAGTTAGACGGGACTCCCTGACGATGGTGCCCACGAGCGCCGAAACGCGTCGGAGTATTAGTTAAATTTGGTGTATGAGAAGTGGTGCATTAAACATGGATTTGATTGACATATAACAGATAATATACTTGTTTCTTCGTCTCCCCCTCTCCCTCCCCTTTTTTGTCTCGTTGGGTTAACCAGTGAAGCACCACGTTTCTTCCCCAGGTCCGGGGCAGGGATTAGCTTTGTCTAATGGGCCAAACAAAGTAGGTTACATATTTTTACAGGATGACGGAAGCGGAGCAGTCTTCCGAAACGTCGCGTTTTAAGCAGACGATGTCCTGAATGGATTCCAGCCCGCGCCCTCCCATTGGTACTTAGGTTTATTCACGTGCTCACCGAAAGGCCCGAGGGCCGATCACTGAAACAGCACAAACGTGTATTAGGGGAGAAAAGTCAGCTAAATACAATACACATAAGTAAAACTGAAACAGAGAACATTTAGAAGATGAAACGACCAACACAGTTAGCTAAAGACAGAAGATATAATATTAAATATTGTGTTATATTACAGCAGAAAACAATGTACAAAAGGAGATACAACACGAAAATAAGAGAAGAAATTGCGATAGTTTAGGACAATGCCTTGAAAGCCATTTAAAGACTAGAAATAATTAATGAACAAACAGAAATTGACGGTGAGTAAGTGAATGAACCATGAGATAAGTGATATATATATAATACGAATTAGAAATCAAGTAACATTCCTTTAGTAATGTGCTTCAGCGAAATAGCCTACAGCGGTGATTGAAAATACCACATATATTCCTACAGACAGCATTAGCCGCAGTTACACATCTGGCGAATAATAATAATAATAATAGAAGCTGGCAGTATTACTGAGCGCAAGTTTATATAAGGGATTATTGCGTCGATAAAGAATCAACAGCAATTCTGCCAGGTGCCTCTTTGTCGACCCCGCCACATAATGCACGCGTGTAACGTTGCTTCATAGTACGCTGCGAACTTTTGGAGATGAAGCGAGTACCGCCTTCCCAGTACGTCGTTTTAGTGCATTTTGTGTAAGGTAGACAAAAATAACAGTACGAAACATGTAAGTCCGAAAGTTAAGAGCTAACTATCCAGAATTTCATAACTCTGTTTCTTATGTGCACAGAAATTATCCGGCTATAAACATCTTCCCTGAAGTGCATGGTCACCTTGGTGCTGTTGCTACGTGTATGCAATGCCAGACAGTAGTTGGTAAGAAGTATTCCGTTTCGACTCCCTGAAGTAGCTCGTCTTGAGAATCTGGCAGTCGGTCAGCTGGTCAGAGTAGTCTAATTCATGGCCTTTCATGAAACCCGAAGGTTTATTATCTTATTGTAGGGTGTGACGCTGTAGTCTTGAAAACGCGTCAGTAACTTTCTACCAGGCTGCACGGCATCACATCCCAAAAGACAGCATTCTTCACAGTGACAACACGTGCCCTCAGGTGTCACTTATGTTACTGTTAACAAGTTCTCGTCACTGGACCCTGTCCACATTCAAATCTTATCCATTCTCCGCCTTCCCACCTTTTTTGCCTTATCCATTTTATCGCATTCCTCTCATATACGCGTAGTGCTCAAAGCGATGTGGGTAGTAATTTCATACAAACCACTGTTTTGCAATCAAACAAGAGCGTGACTTCATTTATTGATTGCGTTTTATATCTGCATACAGGAATGTCGGATATTACGAAATGGATTGGGGGGGGGGGCAAAAAGGAATGCGAGTTTTTCGTCTGTTTGATGGTGCAGAGCGGTGGAATGCGCTGTAACTGTGTAAAGATGCTCTCACAAAGCCACAAGTTTGTACCCAGTTGACCTCTGCTGCGGTAGGAAGTCATTTTGTTTTTGCGGGTACCGTTGAATGATAACAGCGGTTTGCTGTTCTATAATACAGACGTTTTCGAAGTACCAGATTCAGTCATGTCATTTTGTCGTTTAATTGCATACTTGGAATAGGTTAAATGTGAAAATCAAGTCATTAATGTTACAGTTCCTTATCTTGCAGCTTTAATAACCAGGTATTCTCTAGGGTAAAGTCACCTAACATGACGGTAGTTCCTAATGTGGGGTCCCGCTGTTTCTTCCCTGTATGCTTCCGCCATGTAGTGGTGGTATGTAATCTTGCAGTAGCGACATTTGTAAGAAGCGCTGGATTGTCGGAGGAGGTTTGTTCCAGTTACGAGCTCTGATTTGTTTTCGTGTTCGTCAGAGTTTTGGAAAATCTTTTTTAGTACGCTTGTCCTTTGGCCAAGGTTATTGATTTCAATTCAACCATTGTTTATATTTTAGTACTTGTTACGACGGTGTATTTGGCATTTCATGTATGCAATTTTACCTTGTGGCTCAGCTACAGTTTATGGTTTAATTCCAACATGGTGAGCTACTAGTATGGGGTCTTCTGTTATCCTCCAATATGGGGTACCCGATGTTGGGAGACTTTGAGGAAAGTGCACAAGAACCAACTGTGCGTTTTAACATACAGCCAGCTACTCAGCCTACAGGGGTTCAGTGGTATTTCAATTAAACGGAGCCAATTCTTTCCATCTGTCTACAGTAGCACCGTCTGATATTCCAACTGTCGTCCCCCATGAACCATCGTCATCCACTTCCAGTTACACCGACAGCTTAAATAGGTAGGATAGTGAAGGCTTCAAATCCAAGTCCACTGCCTTCAATTTTAAAACAAGGCGCAAGTAATGCAAGATCTTCTAGATCTGGTTCATCGAGATCATGGCTATTTCCATATACAAGGCGGAATTGGAGAAGAAAACATGGGAGCAGTCTACCGACGAAGGCAAGAAACTGACCTGTCGTAATTCCTTTTGCGAGAAACTTAGTATGCAACAGAAGGCAAAAAACAGCAAAATACGGCGGAAAAGTAGGCCTATCAAACCCGTGGTGAAGGTAGGAAGAAGTGAAGTGAAACCATTTTCGCCATCAAGCGAGTTAGGTGCTTCCTCAGGGTCAGAAGAAGAATATGGATGGGTGGAAGAAAGAGAAGATGAAGTTGACGCATAATGTTTATACTGTGCAGTTTGTTCTCTGAAGACCACGACGGTGAAGAATGGGTTCGATGCTAAAACGTCTGCAGTGGGTATAAGTTACACCGTTTTTGCAAACTATCTGAAACGAGCCTTCGTGTGTGGCACGTTCAAGAAATGACAGACACTTGTTTATTTTGGCCGCTGAAAGTTATGAAAAACTCTATTTTGTAATATTAATATAATAAATAAAACTTCCTCTCTCTGGCTGGCCTCCGTAAGCGTGGCGCCGTTGCCCAGGGCGACACGGCCTGTAACAGAATAGAGTACTAGGAGTATTTCCTGGGTAGGGGGGAGGGGTAGAGGGGTAAAGGCGGCCGGTGCCATAGCTGACACCCTTTTCACCTTCACGTGCCGATTGTCTCGAAATCTGGGTGCCTCAAACTCCTGGAACCCTCTCGGTCTGTACAGGGATTGCTTTACCTTTTACCTAGTATCTCACAATACTCTTGTACACGCCTCTTGCAAAAAAGTTCGGAAGAATAAAAGTGTTTTGTTGTAAAAGTCCACGTACAAAAATGTAAAGTTTTCTAATTAAGTACTGGTACATTTTTATTTTTGGCTGACAATTCGTGAAAATACTCTGTTTGGAAAGAACGTTGGTCTCCTTAACTTTGTGACATTTTTTAGTACTTGAGGACGCCGATAAGGTGGAAAATATTATTACATGAAAGCAGATGAGACATTTCTGTATGGAGAGGAAGAGTTCGTCTTCTATAATATAACAAGAATGTGAAAACTACAAAGAACTGTAGTCATTATCATATAATCCAACCGAATTCGACCTTCCGCCCTCCGCTTAAGACACAGTATTGCTGACCATTACACATAAGCACACTGTACAAACGTTGCCTTGTTTTTTGTCACTATCCCCTTTGTAACACAAGAATTTCGTACTTGAGTGTCCCTAATTATGGCGTTTGTTTCGGTTTCGTAAGAGCTCTACGCAAGATTAATGTACCGATAGTTTTCGTGTGCGATCCCAGCTAGTCACTGTTCTGAATAAAAGCCTGTCATTACAATAAATATCACCTTAATATGGAAGTAATGTCATTTCCGGAAGTGTCGTGTTTATGAATTAGGCCTGTGTGCTTTAGACTGGATATTGCCAAACATAATTGTTGTAATGGATCGTTGCTGTCAGGGACCACTGCAAAGTGTAGCATGCATTACTTTTAAAAATACAAGTTCTTTTGCAGTGTATATTGAGGCCACTTGTCTCTAGTATGACACTGTGATTTTGTTGTTTGGTTCGTGACTTTGTAGCTGAGGTTTTCACCGTTCGTATCCTTTGTTGACTGAAGATGGTTTACGATGTTAAATTCCCGAGACGATTCTGACTATTTCGTGTGACGTCTGTGTACTATTTTCCATTGTAACGAGCCGAGACATTGGAAGTATGTGAAGGAAAAGTCACGATCCATTGACGGGCTTTCTCTTTATCCTTTCAAAACGTATAAAAATTGTTATTTGATGACGTCGCGTCTCTACGAACCTCTCTCGACATGTCCCTGTAGATGCCTGAAAGTTGGGATGTTGGCTGTCAAGCGCCAAGCGTCATATCCCCTGTTTACCGCCTCCCTTTGAGCAAACAGATGGCACCAAAATCTTACATCACCTCCCCTCTGTATTTCGTAGCCATGGTAACGCACTTTCCTGTGTGTCCTCTGTTCTTAAGAATGAACAGAAACGCAGGTATAGGGGATTCACGTTGATTTGCAAAAAATAATTCCTACTATAACAAACTTGGAAGTTGGGATACGTGATATGTTATTTCGTATTGACTGATGAATATTTGCTGACGTTTCGGAGGAATATACCGCCATGCTACCTCCATATCGCATGAGATTTCTGAGTATACCAGTACCATCCAGACACACATGGCTTCAACCAACCTGCCAAAACGTAGGAAGCAAATTCAACCCGGACGATGAACCCAACATAAAACAAAACCTGCAAGACGTCAGTCCATGAAGCTTATGTTATGTTTCGTCTACTGCGTAGAGATACGATAGTACAATCATTTTCCCTTTTCAACACTAACTTTTATTTTATTTTATACAATTTGGCTGATAGTGACATGCATTTTAATAAACTGATAAAATTGAGACGTCAGTTCTAAACATAATCACAATTGCGTAATTTCCTTTTGTATATTTTATAACGCTGACCTGAAGATGACCTTTTGAGGTCGAAACTTTTGCCACATTGATGATATAACAGGAGGCTAGTAGGTATGTTGGCCGGTCACAGTGGCCGCGCGGTCTGAGGTGTAGGTCTACGGCCGCTCGCCTGCTGAGATTGTGGGTTCGAATCCCACCGGAGGCATGGATGTCTGTCTGTCGTGAGTGTTGTGTGTTGTCAGGTAGAGGTCTCTGCGACGCACTGATCACGCGTCCAGAGGAGTCCTACCGACTATGATACGTCGCTGTGTGTGATCTAGAAACCTCAAGAATGAGGAGGCCATGGCCCGCGATGGGCCGCAGCGCCACAGGGGGAGAAAAAAGTAGGTATGTTGACGGCATATTATTTCTCTTATTATTAACCTGTCAATTATAACTTTCAGACCTTCTTCACTGATACGGCCGACATCACTAATGCTTGGTTATTAATTGCTTTCTGGGTGCAGTAGAATTAGTTACAAACTCTCGAGTCATTGGTTTTATCAAATGAGGCCGTAAGCATGGGTTCTGTATTAGTGACGATATTAGTGCTTGTAGCCAGTGACAAACCTCAGACTTCTATCCACTGTACGGAATTCGTAGGTCTATATTGGTGACAAGGGATGAAATTTTTTAAATTATATGTAAGCGTAACGGACATGAGACGGACGGCTTTTAATATCTTTATGTCTTATTGAGTGAACTTGGAAATCCTAAACCGATTAAAGATTTTAGTGTCCTGTTGTACGCGAAGTTTCCGATGGACGAACCTCCCACAGATTTTATTATCCTGTTGTATTCGAAGTTTCAGATCGACGAACCTCCTACAGATTTTGGTGTCCTGTTGTACGCGACATTTCCGGTGGATGATTATTGATTTAAATGATCCGATTCACTCTTCTATCTGGGCAGGAGCCCCCGACATCCGTTGCAAAAGGAGTTTGTTAGGCCTCAGAGCCGGTCTGCACAGTTTGGACTGGGAAACAATCTCTTGCCTCCGTCAGTAATATAACCATGATTGCCCGGTAGACCAGGCCGTAGTCTAGTCGCTATACCGTCTCTGGATATCATACAAAATTTAATTTATTTGACCCTCCAGAATACCTGCAGGGCGGTAATCAGTACAGTTTGCGTCCTTTTTAATTTCTGATCCACATCCGAATTTTTTACTGCAACATGCTTTTTTTTCCCATTGGCTTGATACGTACGGGCAGAATGTGTATAGCTCGTACGTAAATAACGGGGTAATCTGACGGGTTGCGTTAATCTACAGGTGGTTCCATCCAAGAATGCGTAACAGAATGGGTCACATCACCATGGATTTTACATTTATCATCATCATGAATTTTGAAGGGTTAGGCGTAGTAACGGTCCGGGGATCGAATCCCGGTGGGAGGCGAGATTTTCCGCACCTGTCCAGACCGGCCCTGGGGCCCACCCACCCTCCTGTACAATGGGTACCGAGTCTTTCCCGGGGGTAAAGAGCGGCCGGGGCGTGACGCCGACCCCTCGCCCCTTCTAGTGCCGTGGTCAAGAAAGAGTAGAGCTATACTTGTACTCCCCCAATGGGTGGAACGGCCTGTACAGTCTCTCTGTGCCTGTACAAAGTTCACTTTACCTTTACTTCAGACGTAGTGTCTCTTCCTTAAGCCTCAAGGTGAAGTAGGTCCTTCCATGTTTTCCTTGGGCGTCCTATGTTTTTCTCCCTTCAGGTTTTTACTGAAGTGCCTGCTTGGGTATCGTGTTTTTGTCTGTTTCGTTTGATGTTGGATGTAACGTTAGAAATTAATAGTGCAGAATAATAATATTTGCGCATGCCCACCTGCATGTAATAAGTTGGGACATTTCCTTCCATGGCATAAGAACAGCTGTTGTAGTTTGAAGTTGAGAAGACGAAAGTTAGCGGTGTTTAAGGTTTTGCATTTCGAAACAGGGCGCTTAGTCTGCGTCATTGAATATGTAAAAATGTATTCTATCTGTTTTCTTGTTTTTGCAGATCCGAACGGGCTTGCAAAACATTCCAATTAGTAATTGTTGTATACTGGAGAAACACCCGGCGTCTGTTGTGTGTTACATTGTTTGCCGCTTTGTAATCTGGGAATTTCGAGAGGAATTAAAATCTGTACTTGGTCATCAACCATATATAGTCTGGTTTGTTGCGTGCGATTATACATCGCCTGAAGTGTATAAAATGACGACGTGATAGGTCGTTTCCATCCTCCCGTCCATCTTGCACGATTCACCTTCAAAACGAATGAGTGGTTATCTGCGGTACTAGATACGATACGGGCGTGTACGTCGAATGTTTTCAGATGAGTTTAACTTCGGTCTGTGTCGGTATGATAGTCTCTGTTATTAGCATGAAGTCCATTTCTCTTCACAAAAGAGTTAGCTTAACCAACATTAGTGTGTACCCTAAAATATAATCCCCATTAAGATATACGGCATTTATTTGAAGCATATTCCGATCCATTCTCTAAATAAAGCCATACATTCCTCTCTTTCCAGTCAACAACAGTACAAACTGTCACATTGCTATATGCTACAGGGCGGTCACATTTTATGCGAGGGATGTGTTACTGAAGAACTCGCGTAATTCGATACTAGGTTTTCCGTAGGAATAAATGTAAAGGAGGAGGGTTGTGTTCTCGGAGCGCATACATCTACTACTTTCGTTACGTATTTTTCTTCTTCTAAACATACTTTGATGTGCAATATATATATATATATATATATATATATATATAAACAAATAATAAGTCACTCTAATGACTATTCTGGTAAATAATTTGGTACCCTGAAGAAAATCGTCTCGTTCGTAGGATCCTAAACGAACAGGAGATACAGTAGACGCCTAATTAGGATGCAGTGTCTCCCCACTTGAGGTTGAAGGCCGGTCTGACGACGTGTCGAATGTGCGTTATTTCAAGTTTGTGCGTAAAGTTCATTAATATTTTTCAGTCAGCATAAAATGCGACTGCACTATAGTGTAGTGCCAGCTTTTGTGGTTAATAGCATGAAAGCAACTTTAGAATTTCGGATGTGTGCTAAATAAGTATAGCGACTATTTGAATATGTAGATTTCGCGAAGAGCGTGCTATAAAATTAGTGTAGACGTGCGTATTGACGCATTTTCCTGCTGTTCGCATGTTATTTCCCGTAGGTTGTTTCACGAGTGTTTGAATTAGTAATGTTATAGGAGACATTCTGTAACTCGATTACGCATGTAAGTCTTTTGTCATGCGTTTCTGCTTAAGTTCGTAATTTTCACGTACTGACCCATGTGCAGTGTTCGAGACTGCTTAGAATTAGGAAGGAATCGGCGTAAGTGTGAAAGGGATATAGGTAACGTATAAAGGTGGCGTGGTATGAAGATTCGCAGGAGATATTCCCTGTTCTCAACTTAAAATGGCCACAGGTTCTTTAATTCCATCATTCATAATTCCACAGCTTCCATTTGCACTGTTACTCAGCCTTGAAATTGATAGTGTCACCGAACGTCTGACACTCTGATTCGTATTCAGAGGTCGTGGGTTCAGATGTCAGCACACAGGCTTTCCTTTTTTTCCTCAGTTCTGTAGGCAAATGTTTTGATAGTTTGAAACGTTTCTTCCAATACAATATTCACCAACAACCCTACCAATCGATGCTGTATTCTTTAGTCTGAGATGGTTACGGCGTCTTTAAATGCAACGTAAATAAATGTAAATATACTAAACGCAAGCAATATCGAGTTATTTTTTTCCTCCAAATTGGTGATAAATGTGACAGTCCGTGAAAGGTCGACGATTAAAAATTTTTTGTGTTTGATTTTGGGTGTTTATGGACAGTTTCACTCCGTATGGTTGGGACGATGGGGAGATCAGAGTCTTAGTGGAGAGCGGGTGCGTGATTTTCCTCTCCCTCCAGGCAGATGCTGGTCGTAACCTTGAAACGGGCCGCGATCGTCCAATTCCAGCTCGTGATTCATAACTCGCCATCACCAAACCTGTTGTCTCAAGCGGTGGTGCATATAATTTATTGTGGAGGTTCGGGTTTCGAACCTCAGCCCGGACACCTGTTTTCCTGGCAGATTTTTCGTGATTTACCTGTGTCCCACCAGGCAGACTCTGGGATAGTATCTTAAACATAAGCCCCGACCGCTTCCTTTTACATTCGTTCCTCTCGATTATTCGCTGTCGTACTGTCATTTGACCCCTTGTAGTATACCTGTTACTGATAACGCCTTTAAGTAAATAACAGATAATTGCATTCAGTCTTAATAATTCCATTCTCTGCAAACCTATGCAGTTGATTAAGCGTGGTTAAGTACCTTCGTAATAAAGTTACGTATCAATAATTCCGTTTGTCAGTGCCAGTTTATACTTACCTATTTGCAGTAAACCCCATTTGTCCTGTACGCGAAGTAATATTTGCTTCTTTGCCTTGTACAGTGACCTAGATTTCTCCGCTGCGACCTAGAACTGCAGTAGTGGTAGCGTATTGCATCCTGTTCACCGGGTTGGCACTTTTGATGTGGCGTGCATTGTTGACTTGCGTGATACTGCACTGCGTTTTTGCGGTTAGGGCTCCCCAAGAAAGAAAAGCTCAGGACACGCTGATGTTCATGACTAGTCTTATTTTAATCATGTCGTCATGCCTCGACCATATTGACAGCTATTTAACTTAACACAATATTAAAGAAGTTCTTTTGTTGTTACTGTAGGCATGTGTATAACGTTGAGGACCTAGCCGAAAATGTGTGGCATCTCATTCGCAGAAGTCGATGGGCTATGTTTGTAAATAGTATGATGTTTGGTCTTGTTGCGTGCAGGGATGAGGTATTTTGTTGGAAATTATATCTTGGGACGAGCCGTTTGTTGAAACAAGTCCTTGTCTATTGTTATCAGCCGTCATGTCACAACTGTTTCCACGTCGCAATGATTACATTTGCGGCCGTGAATGTTTGGCTTCAGCGTTGGAAACATGTTAATCAATAGGTGACGAATTCCGCTGATATAATCACAGTCCGCTTAAGCCCATTAATGACGAAATTGTACACCATGTATACTTGTTTTCTGGCCGAACGTCATGGGTATATACCCTAGAGCTTAACACTCCGAACGTCTGTGGCTTGTCTTGTCCAGTTTGTGTTTTCGTATGATACTTCTAGTAAAAGAGGTTATCCCTTGTACAGTGTACACAGATTGGTCTTTCTAATATAGGAGGGAGAGTCAAAAGAAAACCTTAAAAGTGCGATAAAAATTCGAAACACAGCTCGATTGTCTTGTAAGTTGACAACAATGATACTCATGGTTCGAAGAGTGACCGACAGGTGGCAGTACGATGCAGGAATGCAACACGACGGCGCAGTAGTAGTGTAAAGATGGCGGCCCCTCTTGCGACATGCACCAAAGAAGAACAGCGTTCTGTCATCCGTTTTTTAAGTAGTGAAGGGGTGAAAAACATCGAAATTCATCGACGAATGTAAGTTCAGTATGGTGATGCATGGTCTGTCACTACATCAAGTGTACGAGTGGACTAGGAAGTTCATGAACGGCATTAGTTCTGTAACAGACTCTCCTCGATCTGGTCAGGCACATCGAGTAGTGACACCAGAGGCCATTGCAGCAGTTGAAGCCATCGTGAAGGAAAATCGCCGCATAACAGTGAATGAAATGGACGCAATGGAGACTACATAGAAAAATGATATCATGTGTACCTTTTGTGTTCAATAAATTACGAGATAAAAAATATTTAAGGTTTTCATTTGACTCATCCTCGTAAATGCTGTGTTCTGTATGAGTCACGAACTGAAGGTTTATGTATAGTGCAGAATCATTTTAGTTTTAAAAGGGCATACGGCTCTTAAAGTAGGGTGAGCAGTGTGGACTGAGATTACACAAGGTCCTGTCGCGGGCCTTTGTGAAGGCGGCAGTGAAGGTTAACAGTTTCTTAGCTTTGAGTGTGAATGGCAAAGTTAAAGACTATAAGGGCTACACCTAATGGAGTTGGGCGCATGGAAACCTTGCGCCTAAGTACTGTGTGAGATCCGAGGTGTTGACGGCGCCGAGTATCAGCCACGATTCACGGCGTCGTGTCCCAGAATACCGTGATTACGATCAATGTGCCTGCTGTTTATGCCGTAACATGTAATTTGGTGATCGGGATATACGTTGTGTGTTGTCGGAACTCGTTGTAGGCAATGATAATAATCATGCTATTACTGGCACGCGTTTCGCAACTTTTAGGTGGTGTGCGGTTTGTGCCACGAAGAGCGGGATGCGTTTGCCAGAGTCACTCAAGTATCGTTCTCATTGGCGTATTCGCGCACTAGCCCTTGTCGAAGTACGTCAGTAAGCCTCTTGAAGAATAATAAATGTTCTTATGTGTAACCTTTTGCCATTGAGTTCTAATTAGAACTGTGCTAAATACGTGTTCGTTTCAAGTCGACGAAATACGGGACCAAATGAATATGAAGGTGACGAGTACTTCAAAATGTAGGAAATTTAAAATATGTGTAACGATATTAAAGTCAAAGTACGATCTGGAGGGCTGAGAATTCTTGCTACCGTTAAGATGAAAACATTTAGCATTCGTACTTATGGTCTAAAAACCTACATTCAAATGAGCAAGATTATAATTCTCCATCTGTGTTGTATGGGCGTGACACTAAATGGTTCCCATACATGAGGATACTTACTTCAAGGCAACTTTGTAGAGAGCTAAGTCTGGCGCTAAGCCCCTGTGTATGATTCAAGTCTTAAGGCGTAACAAGAAGTCTCCGGTCGAACCTGCGATAAATCTGTCGCTGCTTGTTTTTTCGCCGCATGTTACAGAAGGTGACATATTTTGAACGTGTATGGGGAGTGCAGTTTATACGACGTAGTGCAGAGGTAGATATGGTCTGGACCTGGTCAGTACTTTTTGTTTGTATTTATCGTTCATCGTGTCCGGTGTTAATTAACAGTTTATTGTGTACCTATTTGAAGACAGCTGTATGAGATTTCCGTCACGAATTTGTTGAGTAGTTTATTTAACTTTACAAATTGTTGCTCTTAGAAAAGCTAAAAGAAGTAGCCATGATAAGGGTCCTTTTCACTACGGCATGGTGCGTCCTCAGGTTGCGGACCGAGGAACGGCCTCCAATATGGAGGTAGCTTCGAATATATTGAATAAACAGTCGGTGACAGCCTACAAGGGGTGGTAATGCAGCTTGGGGGTTGGGCGAAGTATTAACAACTCCTCACCGTAAAAACTGGCCTTGTTACGAAACGGATACATGTGCCTTGGGCCTCGACGGATCCTTTGAGACGACCTAAGGAATGGAAAAGGGATATGAGGTTTGGTAGGACGTGTAATGTTAGCTGCCTCTTTGGGTCAGGTGCACTTACGAGAGTAGCCAGAGAATTAGCAAGTGTAAATTAGATTAGTGGTTGTACAGGTGGTTAGGTGGAACAAATGGGACACTGTAAGAACGGATGATGATATTTTTTTCTATGGAAAATGAAACGAAAATCATCAGTTGGGAACCACAAATTAGTATCAGCAGTTAAGAGAATAGAGTTTGTTAGTAATAGGATATAGTTTTGAGAGGTCGCTGGTGTAATATTGTTTTGAATGGGCATGCACCAAGTGAGAAGGAAAGTGATGATTCAAAAGACAGTTTTTGTGAGGAATTAGGGCAGGTTTTCGATAATTTTCCTAAGTAACATACGAAAATTCTGTTAAGGACACTTTGATGCAAAATTGGGGAGAGAGGATATTTTAAAACCGACAGTTGGGAATGAGAATCTACACCAGGATAATAATAGTAATGGTGTTAGAATAGTAAACTTTGCCACATCAGATAATGTAGTTGTTAAGAGCACTGTGTTCCCGCACCGAAACATTCATAAATACACCTGGACCTCTCCGGTTGGGAGGACTCACAACCAGACTTATTACATATACGTAGATAAATAGGAGTTGGCATTCGAGTGTTCTCGGTGTACGATCTTTCAGGGGAGTTAACTGTGATACTGAGCACTGTCTAATAATTGCAGAAGATATGGAAATATTGGCAGTATGTAAACAAGAACATCGTAGCTTGATGTGGAAAGACTGAATCTCAGGAAGTTAGGTGAGCTGAAGGTTATGAAACAGTATCAAATAAGATCTCAAACAGGTTTACAGCTTGGAAGAACTTAAAATATGGCGAGGACATGCCTAGGGCTTGGAAAATCCTTAAAGATGGTATGAAAACATCTTCAGAGAGTATAGGTCTGTATGAACTGAAGCAGCATAAACCGTGGTTTGATGAAGAATGTTACGATTTTGAGATCAAAGGAAGTAGGCTAAAATGCAGTGGTTACAGAATCGAAACCATAGCAGTGTAGATACTCTAAACAATATAAAATCTGTAGTTGTAATTTCTGAAGGCTAAAATTGATGAACTTGAAACTAGCAGTAAAATCATATTCGTCGGAGACTTGTATAGGGGCATCAGAGGGTTACCAGCCTAGAACTTAATGTAGTAAAGGATGAGAAGGGTGATTTAGTTACAGACCCCCACAGTATTTTGGCTAGGTGATGGAACCAGTTCGGTCAGCTATTGAATTTTCATGGAATTAATATTGATAGGCAAACAAATAAATACAGCAGAGCCACAAATGCCTGAGCCCAGTGTCTTTGAGGTTGAGAGGGCTATTGAAAACCTGAAAACACAAATCACTTGTGCTTATCAAATTCCAGGAGAAGTGATTGTGGGTAGGACAATTCTTTCTGAGATCCATAACTTATTAATTCTGTTTGGCATAAGGAGGAATTGCCTGAGGAATGGAAGGAGTCGATCATTATACCTGTTTATAAGCCGGATGATAAAATAGATCTTAGTAATTATAGCGGCATATCACTTTTGTCGACTACGTACAAATATCCAGCATCCTTCTGTCAGGTCTAACTCCATGTGCAGATGAAATTATTGGGGATCATCCGTGTGGATTTCGGCGCAACAGGTCAACTGCTGGTCATATATTCCGCATTCGTCAAATGCTTGAGAAAAAATGGGAATACAATGAAGCATTACATCAGCTATTTATAGAGTGTGAGAAAGCGTATGATCCAGTTAGGAGGGAGGTCTTGTGTAACATTCTAATTGAATGTGGTATCCCCATGAGACTGGTAAAGATAATAAAAACATGTCTGAATGAAACCTATAGCAGAGTCCGGGTAGGCAGACACTTGTCTGACATGTTTCCAATTAAGAATGGTTTCAGAAAAGGAGATGCTTTATCGCCACTGCTTTTCAACTTTGCTTTAGAGTGTGCCATTAGAAGGGTTCAGGTAAACCAGGGTGGCCTGAAATTAAATGGTACACATCAGCTTCTGGTTTATGCTGATGATAATATATTGGGAGGAAGCGTACATACTATAAAAGAAAAAGCAGCAGCTTTACTAGCGGCTAGAAAGGAGATTGGACTAGAAGTAAATGCTGATAAAACTAAGAACATGGTCATGTCTCGAGATCAGAATGTAGGACGAAGTCACAGAATAAAGCCTGGTAATAGTTCCTTGGAAAGTTTGGAATAGTTCAGATGTTTGGTAACAACCTTAACGAATAAGAACTCTATACAGGAAGAAATTAAGTGAAGATTGATGTCAGGGAGTACTTACTATAATTCGGTGCGGAATCTTTTGTCGTCCAGGTTTCTGTCCAAAAATATGAAGGTTAAGAAATACAGAATTGTAATTTTACATGTTGTTTTGCATGGGTTTGAAACATGGTCGCTCACGTTGTGGGAGGAACGTAGCTGAGAATGTTTGAGAATAAGGTGCTGAGGAGAATATTTGGGCCTAGGAGGGACGAGGGTATAGGCCGGGTAGCTCAGTCGGTATAGCGACTGACTACGGGCTGGGCGGTCCGGGATCGAATCCCGGTGGGGACGAGATTTTCCGCCCATCCAGACCGGCCCTGGGGCCCACCCATCCTTCTGTAAAATGGGTACCGTGTCTTTCCCGGGGTAAAGTGCGGCCGGGGCGTCCTGCTGACCACTCACCCCCTTCTAGTGCCGCGGTCATGGAAGAGAAGAGCTATACCTCTACCCACCTTCTGGGCCACACCGGGTCTGTAACGGGATCACTTTACCTTTTACCTTAGGTGGGACGAGGTAACGGGAGTGGAGAAAACTATGTAATGGGAGCTAAATGATCTGTACTTCTGACCAAATATCATTTAAGTAATAAAATCAAGAAGAATGAAATGGGTGGGGCATGTATTACGTATGGGCGAGAGGAGACGTGTATACAGGGTTTTGGTGGGGGAAAGCTGAGGGAAGACCACCTGGTAAACAGGCGTAGATGGGAGGATAATATTAAGATGGATCTTCAGGAAGTGGAATGTGAGGGACTGGATCGATGTGACTCAGGATAGGGACACGTGACGGGCACTTGTGAATGCGGTAATGAACCTTCGGGTTCCATAAAATGTGGGGCATTTCTGGACTAGGTGAGAATCGGTTAGCTTCTTAAGAAGGACTCTGCTCCTTGGATTAAGTAAAAGAAGTTGATTCAAGCACCAAAAAAATGCAGTCATATAAAGGAATAAATAATTTGCGAATTATTCGGTCTGTCTAGTAACCGGTTTTCAGCCACTTGAATTATTTATTTATTTACTTATCAGTGCAACTGTCAAGCCATTTAATTAAGCGTCTGTAGGTGGGATGAAGCACTGTCATTTCTTTTGTGTATCCAGTCCACTGAAGGTATCGGCAGGTATGAGAAAGAGTCGCCTAGTTCTTGGGCGCTAACAGACTTCACACTGACGTACCGACTTAAGTGTGTGCGTACTTACCAGTTAAGTCAAGTCTCTTCATGTATGGGCACGGTAAGGTAAGATACAATAAATGGTAAGTTTTCTCTATGCACGCTATGAAGTCATGGAAGAGTTGTGGTATTCCTCTGCTCGTTGTTAACGTAGGCGCTAGGTGGAGGTGAGTAGTCAGCTCCTTGTCTCGGTCGCTATATCCCCTGTACCCACGGAATAGGAGGTTGGGTGGTACTTATGATCGGCGTGCATGCTGTGGAGCAGAAAAAATCTTTGCTGAGAGAGAACATTGATAAGGGTTCTTTTTTCATTTTATTACCGTGCAATGTGATAACAATATTTATTAAGACCAACTAATTGCACATACTTGTCAAACCATTAAAATCACATTATCTGATTAAAATGGATTTAAAATATCTCCTACGTGTTTCAATCCCTCTATGGGATCATCCTCAGG
>Ga0123354_10002901_pt1 | contig 23245 bp, 11 predicted proteins | sample TergutLab28metaG_2_FD_97872 | JGI IMG/M metagenome (GOLD analysis project Ga0123354, IMG submission 97872) | Labiotermes labralis P4 segment gut microbial communities from Petit-Saut dam, French Guiana - Lab288 P4 | ecosystem: Host-associated > Arthropoda: Insects > Digestive system > Gut ... | reverse complement strand
TAGCATCTTGTGACTCAATGGACAAAATAGGCCTGATGATGACTGAACAATAGTCGAAACATGTAGCCTATGTAATTACCTTGTGTAATAACGTAGTTGTGCTGACGTACACTATTTAATATTGTATTACGTTTATGAACACATCGTGATGCCTCTGTTCAAATTCATTGTTCTACTCGTTCTTACCCCGAAAGGCGATTAAACTCCCTGGACAGTGTAAGCACAGTGTATGCGATACGGCGCGAGACAATAAGGACCCATTGCGTCGGCGTACCCCTGCTAATCACATTACTGTTGACATTGAAATTGCTGCGCCACGAAGTTCAAGGTTTTGTGATGTGACTCAGATCCTTTTCATGACGGAAGTGAATTCCATAAAGTGATTTACTGAAGTAGACTGATCAGATTAAATTTCTTTTACGTTTCAAATTTCGGAACTGAATGGAATTTGATGCCTATCACTCTGTACTTCCTTTTCGACTTCGTAATTTCATTTGATATTCTGCGACCCTCCCTCCTCAGTGCCCCTCTTTTTTTATTCCAATTTTTTCCTCCGTGCAGCTGGTACCACTCCCCAATACCTTGCTGATCACTTTCAGTTCCTGTCGAATCGTTTTATGCAATCTCGACACAAGGTTAAATTGGCTGCGTGCGTATCGGTATACGTATTTTAACTACGATAGTATTGAACGACTTACGGCTGATATTGGTACTGGGGCAGGAAGAACGTTCGAACCAGTAGCTGTTGATCCGTAGGCTTATGGACTATGGTCTTTCTGGAAACCAGACAGAACGATGTAAACTTAACGTCCAGACTACTTCTCGGGAGGGGGATCTTGGTTTGAACCTTGACCGGGTTACCGTTCATCCTGACTTGGGTTTCTTGCGGTTTTATTGAATCTACCGTGGTAAATTCAGGGCTTCTTTCTATCTTCTTTCCAAGTTATCATTCACCTGTCATTCAACAGATCTACATTTTTTAGCGAGAGGTCCTGACAGAGTTGTAACATAAACCATAAATACGTGATTTTTTTTGCCAAGTTTGTAATTTATTTCACTTTCTAAAAAAACTGTCCTTTTTAAAAGTATTGCTGCATAGTATGACGTATAGCTGATTTAGAGCTGACGCCGTCCCGCTGTGTTTTTGTTATCATTAGATTGTTATAAAGGTAAAGGTAAAGTGATCCCGTTACAGGCCCGGTGTGGCCCAGAGGGTGGGTAGACGTATAGCTCTACTCTTCCATGACCGCGGCACTGGAAGGGGGTGAGTGGTCAGCAGCACGCCCCGGCCGCACTTTACCTCCGCGAAAGACCCGATACCCATTTTACAGGAGGCTGGGTGGGCCTCAGGACCGGTCTGGACGGGCGGAAGATCTCGTCTTCACCGGGATTCGATCCCGGATCGCCCAGCGCGTAGTCAGTCGCTATACTGACTGAGCTACCCGGCCCACCATTAAAGTGTTATATTATCCGATAAACACAACCAAACAGATCTAATGTATTGGTTTTTATCAGCACTGTTTCATCTTTCGGCTGACTATATCAGCCGTCATCCGGTGGGTCGTTTTGTGTTCCTATACCTGTGGTCTAGCTAATACAATCTTACGTAACCTACCAGATGATGGCGGATGTAAACAGCCGAAACATGCAACAGTGCTGAATAAAAACAAATACATTAGATTTGTGTAGCTGTCTGTAGTGGTTACTACAGCATTTTAAAAAAGATAAAGTAATCCCATTACAGGCCTGGAGTGGCCCAGGAATTTAAGGTTCCCAGATATTATGAAAACGGCACAGGATAGTGGTAAGGTTGTCAGCCTTACGCACTGGCCGACTTTACCCCCAGGAAATACTCCTGGTACTCATTTATGTTAGAGCCTGAGTCGACCCCAGGGCCATAGTGCGATCGGAAGGATTTTATGTCAATGAAAATTCTAATGACACCAGCTGGGATCGAGCCAGCGACCTTCCGATTTTTAGCACAGCACCTTAACCACTGTGCCACCGCGGTCCCCCACAACATTTTAATGGTATAGCTAATTCCATGATTTAGAGTGACCTTCAGAAATTCGCTAAGTGCTTCTCAGCTGATGCAGAGAGTCCCTTCCTTTCAAAAGAAACGCTACTGTTCACTGCCGTACTTAATACGCCGTACTACTTTACCCTTTCAAGAGCTCTCGGATTCCAGTCTACCAATTAATACACTGTGTCATACGCTTTAATATTCACTGCCATCTTCATGTGGGTCTCCGAAGTTAGCCCTTGCCAGGAAATTTGCCGACTGAAATTTAGTGGACATCTTTTCTCACCCACCCACACACACACACACACACACACACACACACACATGTCGGTATGGCTGCTCATTTTTTTTTGTGGTAAAGAGTGGAAACTATGCCACTTTTTATGACTTTTTTTCTCCATCCTTCAGTGTCTTGCTCTTTCTAGCGTCCAAATATCCTCCTCGGGACTTTGTCCTTAAATACGGCAGGACTGCTTGACCCTGAATTTTTGGACATTTCTCGTCGCCGAATTGCCGGTAAATTTACCGGTCTTCGCGATGTAATATCCCAGAAGAAGCGAGTGGCCTCCAGCACCGCTGTAAGAAACTAATGTCGCATAATCTATGTTCATCTGTTTTTTTTAACAGATAAAGTTTCACACATGCGTGACGCAGTGAGTTCTGTTTCGACTTCAACAAAATGCAGGCCTTTAGAACGTGTACAAATTAATTTGATGCAGTTCCTACGTGTTGAAGGAATTTATATGTAAAGGAGTGTAAAGGCTTCTACCCCAATAATTGCAGCGCCTACGCTAGTGCCTCGTGCCTAGTAGCCAAGATGGACTACCAAAGATCCACAGTTTGATTTGTGGCAATTCGAAGGTCTTTGCTCATCAGGACCTGTATCTGCGGTGTGTAAGCCCACTCAGCTCTCTGTCCACTGATTATGGAGTTCCCTTTTTCCGACGGTAAAGCGACCAGATCTTAAGTGTGATCATTACCGCATGACAGTTTTGAAGTTAAGAATGTGTGGAGCCGTTCTTCCATTTCTTTATATGACTTCCTGGCTTGGTACTTTATTAAACACAACTATTAACTTACTATTACTAGTGTCTCAGTACATGGTCGTGTCTCTGTTTGTGCGTGGTAACTGTAGATGTTAGTCTGCATGAAATGAAACCCATACGGAAAACGTCTTATGTGACTAAATTATCCTGTATTCCCAGACTTTTATCCAGTAGCTTTGAAACATTTCTGAGCTTCTTCGGTTTCAGCTGTCTCTCATTTCCAAATTGTATTCACTGTGGCAGGCAAGGGATTAATTAAATGGAATTATCCGTCAATACATAATCCAATCATGGCTGAAGCTAATTCAGAACTACGTCATCAGGTATTACGAGCAACACATCAGTTTTGATGTAGCCGTGTTTGTCGAGCGGATCAGCCGGACCTTACATCGATTTTTGTTCATTTGCACTGAAATTTGAATATAGCGGCCCAAGTTCAGTTATGTCACATTCCCTGACTGTCACAGAAATAATTGGATGAAGTTGTTGTCAGTTGTGTATAAGAAATACGGTGAATTGAGTTCTGTGGCTGAACGTGAAGCTGACCTGAAAACAGGTGACTGTGTTTTGAGTTGTACTTTTATTAGGCGAGAAGTAGATATACATAAAGTCGGTAAGAGATTTGCTGTGAAATTAAGTTCTGCTTTAAGCCAACTAAGAAAGCTTAGCGTATAGGTTGTTTCTTGAAAATGACATAGGCCCACTTACGTTGCTGATTAAGAAATTCTCAGTCCTTATCGAATCAGGTTTATCGTCGTGTTCATGAAAGCTCGCCATTGAAACACTAGCATCCAGTCCACACCGTTTTTCTCCAAAATTCTATCTCACATCATCGTCGTTCCTTGTTGCCCCCATATTTTTGAGATTTTGGTTAGAAAATTCTACCGGAAAGTTCAAATCGCAGATGAGAGGATATTATTAATGTGCTTCCTCGGCAAAGAATCTGCGAAGCTGCTTATTTGATTGAGATATTTTAAGGTAGCCTCCAATGGATAGACAGACTTCTTGGTTCCAATGGCAATGTGTTTCTTTAAATACTGGGTTCGATATAAAATCTCGACAAATTTCAGTTACGTCAGTATTATTCAGCTAGATAAGAAAAGGTAAACGTTGCACATTATTTGCACGGTATTTTAACCTTCGTGTACCTTGCAAAAATTCAAAGGTTTTTCACAGGCTAGCGTCAACAGATTTGCAGGGATCCCTTAAAATCTTTCAATTTCACAAGAGCATTAAAAGCACTCAGGGTTTTTGAAGGATTATGTAAACTTATTTATTTAAAGGTTGTGGTTTGCTTAACGCAAAACTCTTGTACTGTGCACTTTCTAGTCCAAGCGTTTTTAAGCTGTAGTTAAAATGAATTTATGGTCAGAGAGAAATTTCACGATCTCTTTATTCATTTTATCTAACCGCTCATCGGAATTGAAAAATATATAAAGTAGAAGAGCAGCGAGGGACGCGAGAAATTTTGACGATAGAAACCATATGAATAAGTTTTTTAATTTTAAAATGAGCTTTGCCGTGAATGTGAGGTACAATAATTTTGCTACCGTGTGGTTAGTAAGGTAATGTTGTTGAATGCGATAATAGCATGGTGGGTTTCCACTTAACACTGCCGCAGTAATGAAAGTACATATATTGCTACGAACAGACATTTCATTATCTGAAACTCGTTTGTTTTCATGTTTACACCATGTAGTTACTTGATAGCTCTTAGGAAACAGGCAAACCATTCCTCGTTAGTAGACTGTATAGCTACCCTCTGTGCTGTTCAACAGAATAAGTTTTGGGCGAAAATATTAAAACAGCTTTTATTTGCCTTTGTAACGAATATGGGTATTATTAACCGAGTGAGTATTGTGTAGCCTACATAACTTATTGTGTCATCGAGAAATAATTTTACTCAGTATTTCCAAGCAGTGGAGCATAACCTATTTTTTTTGGGCCGCTGTTGAGCACAGTTAGCATACGGAGAATTTTAAATGTAATTACAAAGTTATCATTGTGCTTTTGCTCCAGTTCTGGTAGGCGTATGCGCTCTCTCTTAACCTTGGAATTAGATGGAAGTAAACGATGAGCTTCACACTTCGACATCTTTATCCCGAAGCCTACTTGATGGGATGCTAATTGGACTCCGGAGCCAGTCCTATAGTGTTGAGATTGGGAAATCTTATCAAGTTTATCTCAGGATTTAACCAACTTGATGCACAAACTTTTTTTCACAATAAGTTTTATTTCATGCCTATACATGTTTCGAGCACATGTGCTCATCATCAGGAGGTCAAAATTGCATTACACAGCCTCTGGTATCATCACACCTATAGGTGTGATTATACCAGCGGCTGTGTAATGCAATTTTGACCTCCTCAGAGTTCAAGTCCATAGTGGAGCGAAAGGGAACCAAACTAACCAAAAACCATTCCTTCGCAGGAAATGCGTCAGTGGGTTTGACACGGCATTCTCGTACCTGTATCGGGAATCTGCCTGCGCTAACGGGGAAATGTGTCGGTTATGTAGGGCAGTGTTCCCTTTTCACAGCTTTGATTGGCCCAAATCCTTGAAACGTTCCTGCATAATCGACACATTTCCCCTAACCCATCACTGCAGCATGCACCTGAACTAAACTGTCGCCCTGAATATGTATGAGCAAGTTCCATCAAAACGTTGGTATAATCCAGCAGACCGTCGTTTCAGTAACACCAGCCGTGAAATTCTGAAGACTGTTTGATAGATATAAAATAGTTTGTCTATGTGATCACCAGTGTTCATGGTACCGTTGTTTGGCAACAGACTATGTTCTGGTATTTGAAGTGTAATGACTATGATTCCATAAAATATCTGCAGTTTCTTAACCACACAGTTAAACTAATTAGTTCAGTGGTACGATCCAAGTGTCTAATCCGATGAGGACGGAGGCTAAACCACAACCCTGACATCATTACTAATGAGCAACATACAGTTTTGTTTGGTCCCTATTTGTTACTGCGGCCACGGGTGTTGAAAGAGATGGCGATTGGTGCTTTGTCTTTGTCCTGCTGTTATATTCCACACAGTATCCCCTTTAACAAATTTCACTTAGCCCAAAGCGCTTGTTACTAGCGAAGGTTAACACATGGTTATCACTATCAACATGTCAGTCAGAAAAAACTGTTTGTCAGAATGCATGGAATTAGGCTCGAGAGGGTCCATCCGTAGGACGTTTTCTTGTACCTCAATAAGCTGGGACTGTTGGTTTGTCCGGGAGTTAGTCGTAGATGTAAGCGGGTCGGTTAGCAAATACGTTTATAAGGTATATATTTTAGATGTTGTCAACTTTAATAGGAACCATTCACATTTAATTTCACTGCTGTCCCACGACTCTACACATAGTCTTAATCACATTTAAATTCACTGCTGTCCCACGACTCTACACATAGTCCAAACCACATTTAATTTCACTGCTGTCACACGACTCTACACATAGTCCCAACAACATTGAATTTCACTGCTGTCACACGACTCTACACATAGTCCAAACCACATTTAATTTCACTGCGGCCCTACGACTCTACACTTAGTCCCAACCACATTCAATTTCAATGCTGTCACACGAATCTACACATAATCCCAACCACATTTAATTTCACTTCTGTCCCACGACTCTACACATAGTTCAAACCACATTTAATTTCACTGCTGTCCCACGACTCTACACATAGTCCCAACCACATTTAATTTCACTGGTGTCCCACGATTCTACACATAGTCCCAACCACATTTAATTTCAATTCTGTCCCACGACTCTACACATAGACCCAACCACATTTAATTTCACTGCTGTCCCACGACTCTACACATAGTTACAACCACATTTAATTTCACTGCTGTCCCACGACTCTACACGTAGTCCAAACCACATTTAAGGCGTTTATCACACCCTGAGAGGAACCTTTCTTTTCCCTATCAGTAGAAGCCCTTGTCCTCTGTTATCAAACATTCTGTCACACCTGTTCTTCATTGTTATCGTATTTACATTTAATTTTTGTTGGTGAAAATTTTGCTTCAGCGCTGGAAACCGTTAATGATAAATGGGAGTCGAATTCCCTTGATGTAATCATAGTCGATGTAGTTTATTTATTTCGGGTATTATAAGGTATGGAAACTTATTTTTTGACCGATGCTTGTACAAGTGCATGAGGGACAGAGAGAGAGAGAGAGAGAGAGAGAGATGAAAAATGTGCTTCGTAAACCGTTCTGGGAGAGACAGATGGCCTCATATACTGGCACAGAGATATGCAATTAAGATAGAGGATGTGACTCTGTTGTGATGGATTGTCTGGATAATCGTTACATTGCGTTATTTATTTGCTTACATTTGAATACTGCACACAGTATGGTGTCCTGAAATTGGAAGTATGTCATGACTGTGCTTCTACCAGACTACACGGCATCACATTCTAGAAAAAGCTTTTATTCATGAACCAGTTGACATAGTCGTTTCTTCTCAATTATAAATTATAAAGAGTTTTAAAAAGGCAAATGCAAAAGTTGCAGAATATCTGTCGATATCCTCATTTATAAAATAATACAGAATAATTAGTCTCATTACAGTGGTGGGTAATTAAATATCACAGACAAAGAGGTTCCATTTCATGAAGTGGCACTCATTAAAGTACAATCGGCCTGCAATAAGTTTCTTCAATAAATGCTGCTTGAAATTTCCAGGCGAAACGTCAGGGCTGTGGAAGTAGTGCACACCATTTCTTGTCTTCTAGTTGTTTCTTACCGCCATTCGGTAACTGCTGTCTGCGACTTCATTACAGAATTTATTTGAATTAGCCTCATTAACGTTGAATAATTTGGCTTCGACTGTGCCTACCGAATTCGACTGATCGGTTGCAACATCTCTGTGTCCTTGTATTCTTTTTTTTTATTTGCCCTTCTCGTCAATATTTAGACAATTCATTGCTTGTCAAATAAAGGTCTACGCTTCTCTTAGATTAATTAGACATCGTGCCATAGTGGAGGATTATGAGAGAGGGGCAGTATGGCTGTAAGAAGCTTTTACTTTGGAATTAGATGTACATGAAGGCAGTTAGCTTGAAGCTTCGGCCGCTTTGCCGTCGATAAGTAGTCTCGTATTTACATTGATTTGGAGTCTGGTTGGGCCCACAGCTGGTCTGGATATTTCGGAGGAGAGAAAAATCTGTGCTTCCTCCGGAAATGGAGCTGCGATTTCTGTGCCGTGCAGCCGTTTGTCTAGAGCTCAAACCCATCTTCCCTTCTTCGCTTCATCTTCTTTTACCCCATCACACTCCCAGTTCATAATTCCATGCTGTCTTCACATACGTACTGACGCATGCAGCTGTACTGTTTCACTGATATGCGGAGGTTGAATGCTTCTTGCTCTTCACAAATACCTTTGTCTCTGGCTCCATGCTCAGACTTGCTGTCTTGTTACATTGTCTCCCGTCCGCTTGATTTTGAGGGGTGAAACGAGCAGTGAATGAAGTGGAGTGCCGCAGGTAGAAGTGCATTGAGACAAGGCAGTTAATTAACAACAAACTGCACTTGTCCATACATAGATAACCACTCCTACCCGTTTCGGTTATTATTTATAGCCATCTTCACGGGGCATCATTATACATTAAACGACACGTCTCTAAACAATGGCAGAAAAATTTAGCAGTGGTTATCTATGTCTGGATGCGCGCTGCTTGTTTCTAGTTAACTTATTATATACATCAACTGCACGGAAGATGCACAGTATTAAGAGCGTTGAGAGTTAGCGCCTTAACTTCCGCTCGAATACGTCATCGTCTGGTGCTTACGCAGAAACACAAGTTTCATCTCTGAATACTCTAGGTATAAGTTTAGAGGTGTTCGTGCCGTGGAAACCCACCTGCCAGATAACATGTTCTCAGAGTTCAAAATACTAGGTTACGAATTGTCCATCCTAACCTTAACACTAGGTCACGATGTGTTTTAAAATGAAATAACCGTCTCGTAAAAGCGCCAAATTTTCTGCCTTGCGTTATGATGATATAATAAAAATAAAGATAACTTCGGGCGCAGTGAAGGAATATGGAAATATGGAGGTACATCTCCATATATACTTAGCCTTTTGGCGCCGGAATTATTTTTTTAATTTTAGCAAACACTGTATGTAAAAATGTGAATAATACAGGAACCAAATACGTTAGAATTATGAAACAAACTTCATTTTGAAGAGAAAAATACGGAGAGTATATACCATGTTTAAAATATTCAGTACCTATATTTGTTGAATATATATATATATATAATGCAACGTTTAGAGGTTAGCGGTGCGGTACGACCCTTATATGGGTCGTTAGGCGTCAAAGGTTTCAACATTACATGTTGGTAAGTGGTGTATTTTACGTCCTGGCCGCGTGAACCCTAAGGATAGGGCCACGTGTAACGTCGCACAATGTAGGATGAACTCCAGAGCCAGTCTGTAGGCTACTCCGTGACGAAGACAAAGTCTCTGGTTCCGTCGGAACGTAGCCCGTTCAACCCGCAGTCGTTACTGCGACAGCCACGGCAGGACGACGTCACAGTGCAGACGCTAATGCGCAGCGTTCATTGTCTGCGTTGTGTAGTTTCGGAGACAGTAGCATAGCGCTTCATAATTCAAATCCATCTCTCGCCTGTCTTATTTTACATAATAATACTCCACAGTCTTCTGTGTCTGTCTTGTAATGATGGGTCTGGAGGCTAACTACTGGCTGATTGCAGAGGCTGACGAACAAATAAGCACTTTTCAGACTAACCACTGCATTCACGGTTTTTTGGTGTACTAGACCCTACGGCCCATTCCTTCACCCCTATGGGCAGACTCATGTTAATGCACAACTACGTCGAGTTCGCTTTTTAGACAGCTAAACACGGCGAGGTAAAATGGAGCTTCTTTGCTGTACACGTCTGTGTCAGTCCGAAACTCATATTAAGTACCTCTGTCTCAGTCCTTTAACTAGTTCCTGCTGTTTTAATTAGGGTTAATCGTTGTTTGCCTTAACTTTACAAGAGAGTTACATGGTTAATATCTTGAAATAGGCCACTACCATATCATTCAATATCTACCCGCAGTCATCTATCATAATCGTTGTCCTGTTCGACGCCATGTCATATATTTAATGCTTTCCTTCAGGGGGTCTTTAAATGAAGTAAAAAGCAAAGAAACTGAAGCTTGTATTCAGGTCGAGACTGTAATGTCGGTCCTATTCTAGCCGTGTATATGAGGCAGTGTTCATATTAGAGGCGCTGGTGAAACAGCGAGTTAAAGAGGTCAATCTATAAGCGTTATATGGTCCATGTTCCGTCAGTTGATCGAACATGTAAAGTAATGGTACGAACAAACGTACACAAGTGTGCTAAAGTTAGTTTTGTACATACAGTGCTCTCCTACCTGTTTCGGCCAACCAAGTGGCCATCCTCAGGGATGTAAAATGCAAAGGATAGATACATCAAAAGTAGAAAATGAAATTATAAGAACATAAAAAAATACGAAAATATCAGAATCATTGCAGAGGTGTAAATACAGTCATGAGAACCAATAGTTTAAAAGCAAATAAATGTAAGTTATTACGATAAGGGTATGTTGATATTGATTGGCTGGGTACGTAGCAGGTTTAAATTAGCAATTCACCATCCTGTAACAACAGGAATAAGTGAGAGTAAAACACTTCCTAATGTACTGATAAGTACTCTTAAATAATTATAAGCCAGTATAAGAGGGACGTGAAATTGTAGTCAGTGCAGTTTGTACGTTACATCTGATAATCCCCAATACGCTTATGCGGTCCTTATTTTACGCAACAAATGAATGCGTCGACATGGACACCACTACAACCTTGTTACAGGCCGCTGGTAACGGTCGGCGAATGAATTCTTTAGAAATTTGCTGTCTTCAGCTGTCTCAACAGAAAATGAAGTCATTAATAAACAAACTCAGAAAGATGAAAACCCACTATTCGATTTCATCTATGTTGTACAACTCAACCACGCATGCGCGTGATCCTCAAACCTTCCGTTCCTAGCTGACCTTGCTTGACTTCAGTACAGTGTGTTTTATCGTATAATCACAACACGACACTTGCTGCCGGTACGTATCCCACTGACTAGTATTTTACCTTCCTGTTATACTGGCTTGTAATTATTTCGTGTCTATCAATATATTACAAAATGTTTTACTGTCACGTCTTCTTATTATTACAGGATAGTGAATTGCTAACCGTGACTCTGTACGTACTGCACACCGTCCAACTGATATCAGCACACTCTTATAGCAATAACTGAGGTTTCTGTACTCTTCAAGCTGCTGGTTCATATGACTAAAATTACACGTTTGAATTGGTCCGAACATTTTTATATTTCTATACGTTTATAATTTCACTTCGTAATTTTAATGTAACCTGTGTATTTTACATCTCTGAAGATGGCCACACAGTTGGTCGAAACAGCTGGGAGTTTCTTGTATGTATACAAGTGGTGCTATTACACTCCTTTGCATTTGTTGTTACCATTATTTTATATAGTAGGTAAAGTCATACTTGTGGACTAGGTAGGGATATAAACTGTGAAAGTACGGAAATAAATGGAGTACAGTTCTGGAAATACAGTAGGCCCGCTGTACTGTTCGGTACATCGACGGCGTGTCTTTAAAATATTATTAAAACCATTAAGTAAATATTTTGTCATTGTAAATTAGGATATTATTATTACTAATTTTTTTCATTTGACACTAATCTGCTAGTTAACTGGACTGTACTGCATTACGGTGTTTTGTTCATTTTGTTCTTTGTGTGTGTTTTGTGTTCTTTTTAGTGCTGTAGAATGACAGAACCGGCCATCGGGTTGGTGACTTGGCATATTGAAAGAAATAATTGAATAAATAATAATAATAATAATAATGCCGGTCCCAGTAGCCGCGCGGTCTAAGGCGTAGGTCTGCGGTCGCTCGACTGCTGAGATCGTGGGTTCGAATCCCACCGGGGACATGGATGTTTGTTGTGAGTGTTGTGTGTTGTCAGGTAGAGGTCTCTGCGACGAGCTGATCACTCGTCCAGAGGAGTCCTGTGATGCGTCGTTGTGTGTGATCTAGAAACGTCATGAATGAGGAGGCCATGGCCCGCGTTGGGCCGCAGGGACACAGGAAAAAAAAATAATAAACTAGCAGAAGCAGCCGAACTGATTGACGATAAAAGTCCATATTATAAGTACACACCAGCCAATGTACTGGAGAATGAAAATTTCAAGCTGCACTGGAATCGCAGCATACTTACGGACAAAACCATATATTTTAATCGACTTGACATCACTATTATGAATAAGAAAACAAGGAACACCTTTTTGATAGACATAGCTGTCCCAAATACACATAATCTCGCCAAAACAATAACCGACAAACAAAACAAGTACCAAGAACTGGCGAATGAAATACGTGCTATGTGGAAGCAAAAGGCAGCGCAAGTGATCCCGATAGTAATATCATCTACGGGAGTAATTCCAAAGTTACTATCACAAAGTCTAACAAGACTTAACTTGCACCCGAATGCATATATACAGCTGCAAAAATCTGTAATTCTTGGCACATGTTCAATTGTAAGAAACTTTTTAAACTACAAGTAAGACCACCGAGCCTAATCCTGTTTGATTACTACATCCCATGATAGGTGAATATTTCCCAGCCAAAGCTGAGAAGTGGAAAATTCGATGATGATGATGATAATGATTACCACGACGACGACGATGATGATGATGATGGTAACAATAATAATAATAATAATAATAATAATAATAATAATAATAATATGGATTGTGGAATGAAAGGGAAGTTCTCCCTATGCAAGCTATTGAGACGTATGGTGGAAATGAGTTACAATTCCACGCATTCTTATTCTTGGCACTAGACGCGGAAAGCTTTCGTATTCGCCCCCTGCCGCTGCACCCCTGTGAATAGAAACCTGCTACCCGTAGAAAGTACCAATGTAAACTCTTTGGAACAGAGAAAATTCCCTTACCCATGCGAAGATCTTAACGATATTTCCTTGATTGTCCAGTCCCCAGCGTGTCCAAATATCGACTACGCTATCTCGGCTGCTCATTGATTTGCGTTGTATAAATACAGCGTATTGCACGTAAAAACACTTGAAATAAAGGTAGTCGCTCATGAATAGGGATTAGATGGGTGGGTTGCGTGTGTGAGAAGTGTCTACAATATTGTGCAAACCCTGAAACAGATGACTTGAGACTTGAGGTTGTGTGTCATGATAAAATTAAGAATGTTTAAAGGAACAGAGCATCATGTTTTGAACTGCGTTAGGCGGTATCAGAATAGAGTCAAGGAGCTGCAGTTGTGAAGAAGGCAAGAATGAAAGTAAAATTCTATGAAAGACAGCGGATTTAGAGAAAGAATCTGCTTCATAAACGCGGTAAAAAGTGATCACTTTTCTTTATTGTTCTTATACATTAAATGATCATTATTTTTTTATTACGTCACAGGACGGGATAATCACTTTGTGTCTACATTAGGGTTTTTTTTTTCAATTTCGTTTGCTTACAAGGAATTGAACTGAAATATGTATTAATTGTTGTTAGGGATAATTAAAGAACTGTAAGATGTAGCCATTACGGCCTAATGAAGGAGAATTTTTGGACATTATTATTTCTTCTTTTGTTACAGGTAAGCTGTTGAAACGCCCTTTTATGCTTCAGCCATGAACTGCTTTCAGCGGCGTTATATAGTAAGTTTATTTATTATAAACCACTAATTTGTGAGTCAGCCTTGTTTTATAAATGATATTATTGTAACAGAGTACTCACTACAGTCTTCTTCATAACCTTGTTTTTTTTTCCTTGCACGATATTTAGGTAAGGTGATATGCGTTTTTGTTCGGCTGTTTGGGAAGTCTTGGCATTCGCAGTGTACATTCAACAAGACACAACGTTTCACAATTTATTTATTTCTGTAAGACGCTCTACATGTTTCAGACGGGTTTTCCGTCCATCATCAGGTGCTCAAAACTGCACATACACGCCAGGTATTTGTCAGACCAGTGCTGCTACCTGCTGCTAGTCTGGCAAGCAGCAGGTAGCAGTGTTGGTCTGACAAATACCTGAAGCTGTATGTGCAGTTTTGAGCTCCTGATGATGGATGGAAAACCCGTCTGAAACATGTAGAGCGTCTTACTGAAATAAATAAATTGTGAAAAGTTGCATCTTGTTGGTTGTACTCTGCGAATATATTAGCGATGTACCGACCTATGAATGTTAAAGTCTTGGCATTGTTATATCGCACTTAAACGTGTGTTACTTTATTACATTCTGTAATCAGTCTTTAATAGAATTTTTCATACATACATGGTTTTGCCTGCCCATGTGTAATGTTGTCACATAAGTTCTTGTCTCATTTGATCATATTTAATTTCCGTGACGTTGTATGGCTTAGTTAAATCGATTGTATTTAGATCGTATGGGGACCGCGGAAGCACAGTGGTTAAGATGCTTTGCTACAAATCGGAAGGTCGCTGGTTCGATCCCAGCTGGTGTCAGTAGACCCTTCATTGACATAAAATCCTTCTGATCGCACTATGGCCCTGGGGTCGACTCAGCCTCTAACAGAAATGCGTACCAGGAGTATTTCCTGGGGTAAAGGCAGCCGGTGCGTAAGGCTGACAACCTACCACCATCCTGTGCCGTTGTCACGAAATCTGGGAACCTTAACTTCCTGGAACCCTCTGGACCTGTCCAGGCCTGTAATGGTATTGCTTTACCTTTTAGATCGTATAAGGTAAAGTAGTTGCAATGCATGCCATAAAGGCATATGAGGGTGTGGAGGTATAGCTCCACGCGTACGTTTATGTCGACACTAGGTTGATTTGTTCAGGTACACGCACTAGCCGCTGTAGTCCGGCGGAAATAATCCCCAGAACTCGCTGAACAGAAGGCTGGATGGGAACCAGAACCTGTGTGGAATCTTCGAAGAGGAAAGAAATTTCTTGCCTCTGTCGGCAATCAACGATCGTTCCTCCGTTATCCCGCAGTAAACTAGTCACTATATCCACTGCGCTGTTGCGGCTTTTAGTTCTGGAACAAACCATCAGATACTATTCTTATAGAACAGAGGCAGTTTAATTGGACAAAGAAGGAATTCGGAACAGAACTCATAACGCGTATTTTCGTACTGTACAGGTTTGTCAGGCGTGACAGGTCCGTCACAGCCTTCTGTGATTTCGTTATTTTATTTTATTTATGAAAGACATACAGGTATGTTTTAATTCTGTATACACAACTTAAATCTGTCGAAGTCTTAAATATTTACATCTGACGATTGTATGCATTTGGTGGTTGTAACGCTGTTGTACACGTAAGTATTTATGTCTCTGTGTGTGTGTGTTCGTTCGTTCGTTCGTTTCCACGCCAAACTGCACATACGTCATCGGGATCAAACTGGAAGCTAAGGAATGCGTTCATACAGCGGTGGTGTTGATACTTTGTTTTGTGCAAACAAAAACCTTAAAACATTTTGCCAATCTTTTCAAAATTACTGCTTGTTACCAGCGACATTCTGGACAGTAAAGTATGTGTCGTTATTTTCGTTCCCATCTCACATATTCGCGCGTGCGCCATTTATTATTATTATTACTGTTTATAGGAACGTGGAAGCTATTGCATGTGGGTGGCTTGCAACAGACCTTAACGTTCGTGTCATGTTCCGCACATATCGATCAGACGGTTTAAGATCTGAATGGACGAACAGACAGACAGACAGCACTGTGATTTCATAAGCGTACTTCTTTTCTGTTTTGAGAAGCTAAGTGGGCTAAAATAATGAGTAATGGAAGAAACAAAACAAAACGAAAACAGGTCCCATATGTTCGTAGCAGGGAATAAATGTGCAGTATGGTGGGGCAGTGTACGTGCGCACATTGAGTGTTCACAAGGTGTCGTGTAATGGACCCGAAACCGAATAAAAATAATGTGGCTTGTTGAAGCAGTGTTCTGACAGGAATTTATCTTGATGTTTTCAGGAAAAGTGGCACAAATTCAAATTCACAGTTACGAAATTACAAAAAAAAAAAAATCAGCAATAGTACGATATTTCGAAAAGGCAGATACGTACCTAAAGTGGCTGTAACTCTCATGTACATAAGATGGCCCTGTTATCATAAAGAGGCACGAAAGGGCTGGAAATATTGAGCTACAGAATTGGGAATCGTGACAAAAAAATTACTACGTCCCCGTTGAACGTGACTTAGAAGTTACAAACGATATTACGACGTTGCGCGTCTCTGCTACAGAGCGTGTTCTGCGGGATGTGAAACAAGATCGGACTTCATATCATTACAAGCAGTTTGCAACGCATTCATTGGCTGCAGTTACTTTACCCTCTATATTGCTAACCACTGTAGAAGTATGTTTCGAGAAGTGGCGTCTGAAGTTCGTGGGCTGATTCTTGAGGTCGTTCTCGGCCAGTTGCAAACCGTAATGTGTGGATCAGCCATAATTTACACATAATTTACACATAATTTACGCCGGCTAAAGTAGCTGCGGTCACATGCACAACACAGTTAATATTCACTTACTTTGAGTGCCGTACTCCGTCACGGTCAACATATCTCTCAACTAATTTCATGTCTGTGCGTGGGGTCGCAGGAAAAATGGTCCGTTGTAGAATTTGATGCACCACAGGACGAGTAGGTGATTTGAATTCTTCATAACGTTAGATATCCAGTAGGCTAGCGCGTCAGAATATTTATCCAACAGTTATGGTTAATTAAGTGTACGGCATGAAAACGTGTCCCTGAAAATTGCGCAGTTATGTGTAAAAGGTTCTTTAATTTCGTATGCCTCTAACTCCTATGCTCTTTTCAAAATCGGACCGGCTTTCGTAAAATGTGTCTGATTTGGGATTATTCAGGAGCGAGCTCCTGAAACATTCACGTAAAGCTATGAAGCACCTTTTACATGTTTCATTTGTCCTATTCTGGGTCGTCCATCCGGAAACATCTTGTGTTTCCTCGTGGATATTCGTTATTTTGCAAGGCTTCAGTAGTTATAATAATAATAATAATAATAACGTTAGCATAATAGCATATGGAGACCTTCGAGGAATGCGGAAGAATGATTCTATTTTGGAATCGCAATGTTTGTTTCCGTAATTATCCGCGCGTTTGAATTCCGATTCTTTGTTACTTGTCGCATTCTGTCGCAGTGTTGGCCAAGTTTCGGGTTGCTTACAGCAGTAGGTAGAGAATTGGCTACTTGTTGAATGTTTCTTGGTATTGTGCCCCGTTGTGTGAGGATTGCTTTTGGGATTCGCCACTGTGGTCCTAACTCCATGCCGTTTCTTAAGTGACTTATTTCCTGTTATTAGTGTCCAATTCCGGTAGTCTGATTCATGTAGGGAGTAAGATATGAGGTTGTGAAATGTAAGATCTTAACTGATTTTATTATAATTGGAGTTATAAAGAATTACTACAACAGTACATGTATGTGCAATTAACTGTGGGAATTATCGAAACTTATCTCCCGTATCAAGTTCGTAAGAAATTTTATTGAGAGTTTATTTTATTAGCCCAATTGAAGAAACAGACCTCTTGATCGGTTATTTTGTATTCTTCAGGTACTGAAGAAAAGAAGGGAATACGATGGGGTCATGCATAGTCTAGTTATAAGGTTCAAACAAGCATATGATTGAGTACAATTACTGAATGCTTGTCGAAATCTGTGTGGTAGGAAGAGTAGTTGCGCTAGTACAAACGAAATTAACGGAGGATGTAGCAAAATTCACGTAACTAGATATTTATCTACAGCATTGTCTATTGGATTGGTCTAAAAGAGATGCTTGTAGCTAGATATTCTCGGATGTGACTCCTTGGAGTCAGGTACCAGAATTCCCTATGAATATACCGCCTGGCTACCTGTTCGTGGCAGAGAATTCACGGCTTCATAAAGCAGAAGACAACGTGCTTAGCCACAGTCATGAGAACTATGTAATTACAAGAAGATGATTTTCAAGCAAGTCGTATCTTTGTTTGACGTTCAGGTGACCGTGCATCGTGATAGATTCTTATAATAAAACCAACTAGATGCACTAATTGGGGACCGCGGTAGCACGGTGGTTAAGGTGCTGTGATACAAATCGGAAGGTCTGCCGGTTCGATCCCACCTGGTGTCATTGGAATTTTTCATTGATATAAAATCCTTCCGATCCGACTATGGCCCTGGGGTCGAATCAGCCTCTAACAGAAATGAGCACCAGGAGCTTTCCTGGGGGTAAAGGCGGCCGTTGCGTAAGGCTGACAACCTTACCACCATCCTGTGCCGTTGTCATGAAACCTGGGAAAAGTAACTTCCTGGAACCCTCTGGGCCACTCCAGGTCTGTAACGGGACTGCTTTACCTTTTAGATGCACTGATTTCTCAAATTTATTTTTGGAATAAAACCTTACATGTTTCAGAGAGTTCCTCTGTCCATCGTCAGGAGTTCTTTACTGTACAAACAGCAATGGTATATGTCATACAGGTTTGCTGACAGCTTGCGAGCAGGAACAGAAGCTGTCAGCAAACCTGTATGACATACATCATTGCTGTGTGTACAGTGAAAAAACTCCTGATGATGGACAGAGGAAGTGTCCGAAACATGTAGAGTTTTATTCTAAAAATAAATTTGAGAAATTAGTGCACCTAGTTCGTTTTATTATAAGAATTCGCACCTCTGTGTAAATTTTTTCCTCGGTAATATAAATACGAAACAATTACTCACAGAGCAGTTGGAAATAGTATGACCAGTTTGTAAGAGCAAGCCGCGGGGCCTGATGTGTATCGTTGCTGAAATATGCATCACCCGATATTGCATAAATTTACACGAGGAATGATCTGACAAACCACTAGTTTTACCTTATGGTCTAATACAAATATACAATTCAAATAATATCCGCATATATAATCAGCGCATAGTTCGGTAATATATTGTAGCGATTTGGTATTGCAGGCAAAGCGACGGGTGTTTTAAGTTCTCATTGACATTCAGAGGCACTAAGCGTTATAAATGGCCACGGTCGTATTCATTTTTTTAGCACGATAAATCTTCTTGAATATGGCATTCATCATAATCAAAGCGAACGGATTTTAAATATAATTCGCTGCATAATTCTTCTATCGCGACCGTTTAAAGCCCAGTGATTACTATACGTACCACCGGGCTTAACCCTTGAAGGCCAAGTGTTTATATATCGCCCTGTTTAATATAAAAAAATTCTGTGTTCCGCTTGCAGAGATGTCAGTGATTTTTATCTTTCTCATCTGAGCAAGCAGCGATTATTTCCTTGCACAGCCTTCACTGATCTGTTTTTATAACCAATACCAAGCTTGTTTACTGCGCGGTACGAACTTAATCTTTGAATATAATGCACGCCAATTTTCACGAGTAAATGGTCAACACAATGTGCTGAATTTTTCCCATTTTTGTCTTCCGTATGGGTACACAATAAGCAGCCATTGTTTCCCCATTAGCTAATGCTCTAACAATTTTTGTTTCTAATGAAGCATTCCGTGTTGTCTGTGAGGTGAGAACTGAGTCCTTGTTATTTTGTGGAGTTATTTTTTCCTCAAATTGGTCCGTGCCATGGCTTATGCGGTTAGTTGCATGCCTCTCACTGCGGAGGCATGTGTTCGACCCCACGGGTTTTATGGTGGACATTGTGGCACTGGGATGGGATTTTCTTCGAGAACTTCAGGTTCCTGTTGTCGTTATCATTCCAGACTCATATTCATCTATAAGTTGCTCTTACGAGGACATACGCCTTCCAAAAGCAATCTTTTTCGGAAATCGAGGAGCGTTGGATAAAAATGTACTTTCATTTTTTTCACTTCTCCAAGTGTTAGGTGCTTAAAGATAATTACCGTTTTTTTAACAGAAAGTTCGATTTGTTCATTTTGTAGGCTGTAATGTGGGAATGTTGACTGTTTAGCCACAGATAAATTGCGTTAAATGTAGATAATTCTAATAAGGGAAGAACAACCTGTAACACGAGTCATATGGGAAGCGTAATGTGAATCTATATCCATACGTATGATTTTCTTTTGTGGCGGAATACGGAGACGAAAGGGTCCGTCCGTACGTGTCATCTTATGTTACTGCGTATTGGTAAATATCATTTGGTGACTGTTAATGGCACATTTTCATTCATTGTTTGGTTAATTAATTTGTATAATTGTGGCTAGATGTCAGCCAATGATGTGGCTGTTTTAATTGCGGACAGTTATATTCGGAAAATAATCCAGACAAAACCGAAACAATTTTTTTTATTTTTTTATTTTGAAGGATGCACTTAGTATAGCGGACTACACTGTAGGGTAAAATGATAGGGCAATAAGAAAATGATGAGTTATGAAAGGTGCGGAGGTACCGTGCTTGAGGTATGTAGTAGCGTTAGCGTGCAGAAACTGAGGAAACCCCCAGAAATATCGGATTTGAACGTTACTCGGCGAATGTGCGAATCGGACACCCTCTAATGCTGGTTAGGAGTGTTACCGCTTCAGAGAGCTTGAGTAAGTGAGTCAGTCGGTCGGTCCAATATGCTGAGAGGAGCTGAGCGATGCGCATTTGAAAGGCACTGCAAGCTATGTTGAGTGTAAAGACAGAATTATATGTGATGTATGCAGTTATGCAGTGAAATATGCAATAATCGTTCCGAAATAATGCAGCTTCAGTCTAGAATTTTCACTTAATGTATTGTCAGAATATATGTTAAGAGATTTTAAGTTGAATTTAGTAATTGTCCAACAAGATGCGACTTATTCAGTTTATTACATTTCTGTAGGCAGCTCTACATGTTTCGGGTGTCGACAACCATCATCAGGAGCTCGTACAGCTGTAATTACAGCTTCTGGTACTGATTAACCGGATCTGCTACAATCCGCTCTCGTTGTTGAGTTGGAACTGATTCAAGTGTATCGTACGGTAGGTATTCATTTGCGTTCCAACTCAACAACGAGAGCGGATGGTAGTAGATCCGGTTAATCAGTACCAGAAGCTGTAATTACAGCTGTACCAGCTCCTGATGATGGGTGTCGACACCCGAAACATGTAGAGCTGCCTACAGAAATTTAATAAACTGAATAAGTCGCATCTTGTTAGACAGTTATTAAATTCGATTCACGATGCACGGACCCATGTATATAAAGATTTTTAAGTTATTGCTGTGGTGAGTATTAGGATTACTGCTGTCTGGGATGTGACGCCGTGTGAATGGGTAGGTACGTGGCAGCGTTTTTGAGGAACTTGCTGCTGCCTGCTCTTCTACGCTGCGTCACGTTTCAAAGAACGGGCTGTTGCCAAAGTAAATTTCGCTGTACAGGAAGAGTGGCAGTCTTAACATCCGCCCTGCCTAAGCATTGCAACTGACATTTAGCAATGACATCTGTGGACTTGTCTCGGTACGTCACTTCTTTGTACAGTTGCCGAATCTTTTCGAAGTTACGAACATAAAGACATTTTTTTGTATAAATCTTATTGTAGCACCGTGCATTTTTTTGTAGAATCACTTCAATTTATCAACCAACGAATTCACATATAATTTCACAAAAAAACACTTTTAAAACATTTTAAAACACTCCGACATGTTTCGATCTGGTCAGATCATTATCAGGGAGCTTTGTTCCTTGCTAAAGTTATGTTACAGTATTCACAATTCAGTTCGTTCGCAAATACGAATTGAATTGTGAATACTGTAACATAACTCTAGCAAGGAACAAAGCTCCCTGATGGTGATCTGACAAGATCGAAACATTTTGGAGTGTTTTAAAATGTTTTAAGAGTGTTTTATGTGAAATTATATGTGCATTCGTTGGTTGATAAATTGAAGACTTTTTTAATGTTTCTCATCCCGAAGCGTTATAACATAAATACAACACGTTAGTCGATAACACAACACTTTATTTACATACAAAAATAGTGTATATAAAATAGTATATTTTGTCAGGCCCTGACAAGATATACTATTTTTGTATATAAATAAATTGTTGTGTTATCATCTGACGTGTTGAACATACGGACGCTGATCTGCTGTGTGGCCGAATGATAACATGACAACAAGGATAACACAACAGCTGGTTCCATCTACCACCGTACTCTCCTTCGTCTGCTGTTCCCGGTTTGCATGCAAAAAATGGTTGCTCATGACGGTACGGCCCTCGTATAAAATCGCACCGAAACTTGCCAATGAGATAGAAAGTTACATTTCTGAGAAGCAGATTCGCGGATCAGTAAGCCCTTATGTAATTTCGTAAAGACAGCTAACCTGATATGCGGCAAAAGACAGATATTTCTACCAGTTTACTGGGAACTTGGAACGGGAGAGTTTTCGTGACGTTGGATTACTTATTATTACGTAAGTTACTTACGGAAAATGATCATATTTCCTTAGCGTCATAGACGTACCAAGCTTCACAACTTACGTAACAGCTACGGATCTAAAGAATGGACTTAACCTGTCGCATTAATAAGTGTTTATTGTTTGTTGTACCTCTCATATAGACTTACTCATTTCGTGTTCAAATACAACGTAATTGGGTTAGAAACAACCGTGTTTCGTAAAATCCATTTTGACAGTTTATCTCAAATTAATTTCTGTGCCCCTGGCAAATAAACAATATTTCCACTCTTCCATAAACGCTCCATAACTTTGTGTGTTGATACAAGGTTGCAAAATAACCCAGAAAATGTGATCTGAATGGAGCCCTCAGATGAAATGCAAATTGCAACGTGATTTTTCGTACAGTCCTGACCTAAGGAATTCCTGTTTACAGCATTCTGAATCACAACAAGCCAGAGGGATGACGCAACACTACTACTGCAATTACTACTACTGATACTACTACTACTACTACTAAAACTCCATGGCCTTAGTCCGCACGCGAACTATACCGACAGAGCGGCCGCCGCCGGTCGGCGAAGTTAGTGTCAACTTTTGCGGATAGAGGGGTGGCACGTGGTCAGCGCAACGGGTCCCCACAGCCGTTAATCTCTGTTTTCTAGACCTGGAGCTGCTACTTTTTTCATTAAAGTAGCTCCTCAATTGACCTCACGAGGCTCACGAGGCTGAGTGGACCCCGTTCCAGACCCACTACTACTCAGAAAATCTGGTAGCGCCGGGGATCGAACCCGGGAC
>Ga0123354_10002900_pt1 | contig 23249 bp, 17 predicted proteins | sample TergutLab28metaG_2_FD_97872 | JGI IMG/M metagenome (GOLD analysis project Ga0123354, IMG submission 97872) | Labiotermes labralis P4 segment gut microbial communities from Petit-Saut dam, French Guiana - Lab288 P4 | ecosystem: Host-associated > Arthropoda: Insects > Digestive system > Gut ... | reverse complement strand
TGGTAATGGTGTAGAAGAGATGGAGTGTGGTGTGTTGGTTGGGTAGAGGTGTTTTGTTGGGGGTGGGGGGGGGGGGGGGGGGGGGGGGGGGGGGGGGGGGATAGTCTTTTGGTTTTATACACTGTGCAGTATAATGGGTTTGTTCTGGTTTTGGGGGAACTTGCTGTCTCCGTCTTCAGGGTGTCAATTTGATTGGTTCACGTGGATGCTGACTTAGACATCTGCTGATGGAACAAACCCAATACACAACACCACAGCACGAAAATTCAAAATGCAATCATTTCAGTTGAGCACTGCTTTCAAGAGCACACAGCCACACACATGACTCCAGCACTGGAAGTATGTTCCATTGCACCATAAAATAAAATATTATAACTGTGATAAATTGTCCCATGCATGTAACTTAAGAGAACTGGACATCCATAAAAAAAAGTACATAAGATGCATTTATAAAGATATGGTACATATTACATAACTTGCCCTTACAAAGATATGCTACATATAAAAACAAGAAATTGAAACCCAACATAAGTTTACAGCTGCATGGGTTCTATTGAGAAATTACTATTCAAAACTCAGTTTCAAAAGTAATAGAGATGGGAGAAATTACAGCAATGGCACGTCCGATATAGACCACATCTCCTACAGAAGACATGTGTGCCTAACGAAACTGAAATAAATTTGCATAGTAATGCCACATGAACACCAATGCAGATGAAAAATTTGCGTTGTGAATATTATATATCTGGTTAGGTCACAACCAGACATACTAAAGTGCATGGAATGTCCAACTTATGAAGAGGTTAGGTTCACGGATGCTGTCATAAGTTTATCTGTTCGTTAAGGCAGAACGAACAAAATTTCTGTAGGGTTGCCCAGATGAAGGACCTGCCCAACTGGGAGAACAGATGACATACATACATACATACATATGTACATACATACATACTACTCTTTGTAGTGCCCATCCTTAAGCACCTGATAACTGTAGGTTCTTGAGTCATATAAACAATATGTAATCATGGAGCCACATTAACAAGAGTGAGTGTTCGGATGTCGATCACTAATAAGTCAGGGACTTCCTGTACTAAGGAACAGGACACTCACCTATCCTCAGGTGCATCATTCTTTTCAGCTTTTATTTCATTTTTAATCTCTTCTGCAAGTCCGCCCATTCCATCAGACATTTCCTGACATAAATAACATTAATTAGAACATTACAACTAATTCTAAGACATACCTTATGATTTTGTTTGTGAATAAGATCATCAACTAGACAGACATGTACCCTCAGAGAGAATGCACAAAATGTGACATCGATATTTTGTAACTATTCCTTTCTGAAGAAAAAACAGTTTTGTATATGGTGTAAAACCTGAATCTATTTATAGTGACACAAAAATGCATTGGGCTACATCGGAATAAATGAAGGAAAGACACTCATTTCAGTGTTCACTGAGCAGTTTATTAGATTTTTGTTTCAGTTTTTCCTTTCCAAGAGACCAGAATGATAAACTTCAACATACGGATGACAATGAAAGTGGTGTGTTGTGAACAAGAGTATATGCTACAGTATTTTCAGTTACAAGACAAGTTTGAACAGAAACACAAGAGCTTTACTAATTAATGGGCCAACACTGACAGTAATTGTGAGATTACAACAGTATTTATGAGGTTACAACAGTATATAAGGGAAGTGAAAATACATTCACTAGGTAGTTACATGCAATTCTGTCAGCTGTCCATTTTATCCAGAAGTATTAAATTGAAAAAGATAAAATCCCACAGATTTTTTTGACCTTCAATGCCAACTACTGACAAGGTGATAAAGCTAAACATTCCTCACTGTATGCCCAACAAAGACAGTCAGCAAAGCAGCACATCATTCAAACAAAGTTTAAGGTCACAATGTTGTAATTACAAAATATCTAGGTTTGGCTTAAGGAAGTTGTAATGGCAAACCTGGATTTATCGGGAAAAAGTAACAAATATTTTAAGTGGTGTCAAGCGATTAGAGCATTTTATTCCACAAATATAAAATCATAAAATTATAGATAATACTTCTAAACAATGTAAAATAATGTATAATACACTTCCAGAATTTCTTCATCAGTACAAAACAAGGGAAGACTGAGGTACACTGTGGTAATTTGACAGCGCTACCCACAAAGATTCAACCATTTAGGCAGAGCAAGACATTACTCACAGGACCCAAATTTTGAAGCGCAGCAACCTCAACAAACCAAACACATTAAGTTTGAATGTAGTCATCCTGTTGTGTTTTATTCTTAGATATTTAATTTATATATAATTCAGTCAACACAACAATAATATTAAAACATCAACTATGTTTATAGCGACATGCTTCGACTCAAAGGTGTCATCATCAGGTTATGTTTAGAACCATGTACATGTACAAGGTAACTGTGCATATTTTGGGATCCCAAAAGGCTTACAGGGTTGTCATATAAAGTGTTATCTATATGTAATACAGTTAAAAGTTGCAAAGCCTAAACTGTTGTGGTACTATTTCTGATGTATCTAATTGATATTATGGCTAAAACATTTAGGCTTACGATGTATTTTGTATGCCGATTTTGCTACAATGTGTTGCGCAACCACATGCCCTTTGTTTGTAGTGAGTATGTTGCACAATATTTGTTTGTATGGACCATCTCATGTTTGTGTAGATACACCATCAGTTACGTTATTGGAATGTTTGAAACCCAAGTTGTTACTTTGGTCGTGGTTGTTCCTGTTCGGTTGATTTCGTTTGCGTGGTTTTCAGAGGAGTGGATACGTGTACTTCCCTCATTTGTCGTGCTTCATTACTGTTCTGTGTTTCTAAAAACTATATACTTGTTGTCTTATTCTGTAAGTTATGAAATGGGTTTCATGATATAGTGTAATTGTTTGGAACACTGTACTACACATGGTATAAGTTGAGTGATTCATATTACTTACAAGTTTCTTATGGAAGGAGACTGCTGGTTTTTGTGTGGTGGTGGACGGTCTTCTGTCACGGTGTAACTTTCACTTGCTGATGGGGTGAATGGCTTCCCACACCAGAGTTATGTTCTGGCAGTCTGGTTACGATGAGTTCAAGTGTCCCCTGTAGGGGTCTTCGTGAACAACTGTCTCAAACATTGCTTTGGCTTTGACTGTTAGTTTGTCGTTGATTTGGTTATGGGATTTCGTCTCTTTATATATATAGAACTTTTCTAACGTGTCCATCATTTTACTCTTGTTGATTATGTGGGTGATGGCCGTTATGTTTCCCATAGGACCAATTGCATGCCTGTTTCCTAGGAGGTGTTGTGCAAACTTTGATTTCTTGTTCCCATACTTGAAATCTCTTAAATGTTCTTGAAATCTGACCTTGAAGGTTCTGCCCATCTGTCCTGTATATTTGAGACAGTTGTTCACGAAGACCCCTACAGGGGACACTTGAACTCATCGTAACCAGACTGCCAGAACATAACTCTGGTGTGGGAAGCCATTCACCCCATCAGCAAGTGAAAGTTACACTGGGACAGAAGACCGTCCACCACAACACACAAACCAGCTCCTTCCATAAGAAACTTGTAAGTAATATGAATCACTCAACTTATACCATGTGTATTACAGTGTTCCAAACAATTACACTATATCGTGAAACCCAATTCGTAACTTACAGAATAAGACAACAAGTATATAGTTTTTAGAAACACAGAACAGTAACGAAGCACGACAAACGAGGGAAGTACACGTACCCACTCCTCTGAAAACCACGCAAATTAAATCAACCGAATGGGAACAACCATGACCAAAGTAACAACTTGGGTTTCAAACATTCCAATAACGTAACTGATGGTGTATCTACACAAACGTGAGACGGTTCATACAAACAAACATTGTGCAACATACTCACTACAAACAAAGGGCATGTGGTTCGCAACACACTGTAGCAAAATTGGCATACAAAATACATCGTTAAGCCTATATGTTTCAGCCATAATATCAATTAGATACATCAGAAATAGTTAATATAGTACCACAATAGTTTAGGCTTTGCAACTTTTAACTGTATTACATATAGATAACACTTTATATGACAACTCTGTAAGCCTTTTGGGATCCCAAAATATGCACAGTTACCTTGTACACATACGTGGTTCTAAACATAACCTGATGATGACACCTTCGAGTCAAAGCATGTCGCTATAAACATAGGTGATGTTTTAATATTATTGTTGTGTTGACTGAATTATATATAAATTAAACATCAAACACATTAAAATTTTAAGAATCAAGCCTTCTGGAATGTAATACAGTGTCACTGAGCCAGTATTTCCTGATGTTTTGAATGATTCCAGTACCATGAAACCTTCATATTCAGGGTCAGTAAGTAAAAGAAGACTTGAACCTGAAGAAGTAAAGACACCACAGTCCTTCAAATTGTTGGGAACTACTCACCCCACAACATAGCATCACATCTCAGAAGACTCGGTGTCTTCAGCAACAATACTGCGTGAACGTTAAAACTTGCATGTTACAATTTGGCTTCAAAATTCCTCCACTAAATTCTTAAATAGTTGCTACAGCACAAACTTGTTAGTTGCATGCCAGGTGACCATAATCCTGAGCCCATGCTGCTGTCCCAATGTGTCACTTCCTCTATAAAAACACCAGATATGGGAAACACATTATATTGCTTGCTGATGTAAGATATGTATTTAACAAGACAGGCAAAGTGTGTATAATGTAACACTAAGGTACATTCACATAACCACTGTTACCATGGAAAAACAGTCAGTATTAAATATTACGAGTATGTGTCTATATTCTTGCCTTAGTTATCCGACATGCAAATCCCTTCTTTTCTGTACCATATTATACTGTCATCTGTGGACTTTCTGGCACTACCATATTGTCTCATAAATGGCATAGTTTTAGGGAAGAAAGTTATTGAACATAAAATATGTTTTCATTTTCTCTATAACTTTCATCTGAAATATTTCTCATTCTAAGAAGAATTCAAAAACATATCATAAATGTAAATGGGTCTCCAAATGAAGTGGCCGTTAATCTTCTCAGTTTTGAATTAAACTTAAATTTTCTTGATACAGCTTTGAAAAATTCTCAAGTATCAAATTTCATAAAATTCCACCCAGTGGGAGCCATGTTCCATGCGGACAAACATGGCAAACCTAACAGTCACTTTTTTAAGTTTTGTAACATAACTAAAAAATGGAGAACAATGTTACAGTTCCAGTTTCATACAATCAATAATAAAATAAGGCAAACACTCATTATTGAACAAAAACAAGAACTGAACCACAACATAATCACTGACACTGAATTGCATGAAATCTGAGCAATGCTTCAGACATTCATCTCACAAACACTTCACACAGCACTGGAGACTGACACTCCAACAACGTACATATGAACCATCACAAAAGTCCAGCAACTGAAACCACATATATCAGTACTTGGCTGGCACATAATGCATATGCTCCCTTCACAACCACAGCACTTCAACAATTTACTCAAACAATACTAAAAAGAAACAGTACTGAGTGTTGGTTGTTTGCCTGATGAGCCCATTAGCCATCCTACTCCATGCAGCATGAGGTTACATGACATCATCCGTCTTCCCACCCGAGTAAGTCAAAGATTTTTGGGTACCTCTCCAATGATCACACTTTTGACAAACCAATTAAAGAATGGGGCAAGGGGAGTGCAATAAAAGTACTCAGCTTGATAACCTTGTCACAATGCATGATGGATACAAGCACCAGTACAGGGAAACCATGGAATTCACAGTGACAGACACAAAATGAACTGCCAACCATGCCACTTAGTGACACCTCACATTATTCATGTGTTGCAGGACTCAGAAATGTATCTAAATGAAACATGCTATGTCCTTTAAAAATGGTGGAAGACACCAATGCAAAAGAATAATATACTTAACCTTATCTTCATTTTTTGTTATCATGAATGTTGATGACGGTGTGTGTTGCTCTTCTTGCTTTATATAAACATGTTCAAAGTCCTGAGTCTGACAGTTCAAATTAAGTTCCTCTATGTTAACATCCATACTGTTAGCTGAATAATCAAGAAGAAAAATAAAGCAATTTATAGTTTGTGAAAAGAAATGATAAGAAGTTATGACTCATTACTATTTTGGTACCAAACCAATTACAAATAATAGAAATTTGTCAGTCGCTTATAAAAACAACTAAACCTTTGCAAACTGTCCTAATGTTGTGTTGGTACTGTAAAAGCTGCACTGGTAATTTATTTTTGAATGCAGAAATGTTGAAACTGAATGTAACATCCGATGTAGGTATGTCTGCTGTGAGTGCACGTTTGTCAACGGAAGGTAACGGCTTTATAACATTAATTTCTGCAATATACTACTACTTTTAAATAGAACTGTAATCTTTAAAACACTGAGTACAATGCCGATATCAGCTTATCACACAGGCCTAGAAGTACAAGCACCTAGTACTAAAAAACTTTTGACCTTAATAAAAATGGATTCAGGTATGGTAAAAAGCTGAAGCATACCACAAGCAAATGTCACCCTTAACAAATGTTCAGAAACTGATTTCAAATTCTTTCCAAAGGAGATGTAGGGTTTATTACGCTATTTTAAGGGAGAGCCCAATGAAACATAAATCAATTTCAGACAGAACCCTCATCAACAGCTGTTAGTTATCACACTCAGTCTAGCCCTTATCTAATTAGTTGTGTTTTCTTAATATGCCAACTTTCAAACTTATTCCTGGACATAGAGGGCATGCTAGAAAAACGCACACCACAATCCACACTTTTACCCACAACTGCCGTAACAGCTTTGTGCACTTCAATATTGAACATCCGGCACTGAATTTATACTTTGTAGTTTTCCTTTCTCAATAGGGGTCAGAGTTAACACAATTCCAGGTAGTCTAACCCTTGAACATACCTTTACCAGGTTACATTCTCATAATTCCATCTTCCACCTTTCAACTTTCTTTCTTTCGATATTATCTCATTCAATTTCTGTCATCTCCAACCCACTATACTTCTCAAACTAAATTTGCTAGTTCAACCTCTAATCGTGCAATATGGAACTAGTTCGTGTTTATTAAGTATCTACTGGACAGTGACTCCATCACGTTACCACATTTTAAATTCTACATCTGTAATAAAAAATCCAATATTCAGTATGAAGAATTAGTATAACTCAAGTTTTTTACCATGGCTGCCTGGGCCGTAAACTGCCCCTAATTGGGGAGCTATCATTTCGGCTTACTAGCCTGTAGTGGACTTCCCTAGTTATTGAAGAAAATTTGGTTAGTACCTAAAATAAGATAGGTGACTTTCTTTCACGTTATTTCACACAACGTTCATGATTGGTCCGTCACTGAAGATGCGTAAGCTACAGTATTATACAGTTGTCATTCATCATGACAGAAATGTACAACACTCTGACCTCTCACCGACAGCACCTAAAATACTGCCATACTTTCCCTGCACTGAACCGAAATATGTACGTAGTGACACCTACGATGAAACTACACAGTGGTGGCGGATTCAACGAAATCAGGTCTGCGTTCAAGCATTCTTTGCTGTTAATTAGAGGTTTATATGATGTTTGTTGTAGCTCCATGCGAGTTTCATCAGAAGAGCTTCGTCTTAATAGTGCGATAATTATCACGTTTCACAGTCGGTATTCAGTAACGGCCATTTAATCAACCATGGTAATCACGGACTCTTCAAAGAATGTCCACAAGTTCCAAAATTTGATTCACAGACACGATTGGGTATAGGAGTGTCGGTTATTATCAACATTACAAATAGTTGCTGCCAAAATGCTTGCTAATTCTGCAACAAACAATGAGAGAAACTTCATAAATACACGTCTATGCATACGTGGATTAAATCATTTCTAGTCTTTTTTTTTTTTGGTACGTTGACGCGAAAAATTATGAAACGAACACATGGCATCTATTGATTTAGAGAAAATCCTCATTTCCCCACATCATCTCGCATGTTCATTACTCTCTGCCCCATTCACTGCCGGATGGATCAGTGCAAGTTACACTGTGCCTGGACATAGTTGCTTGTGTAGGAACCAACCGCCTGTGCATGCGTTCCTGGCCTGCATTAACACATAGGTGGCAATGCAGGTTTGATTTTGGTGCATGTTTATCAGATAGGTGTCATGTTACAGTTGGTTGTGTTAGTAATCGGTGCAAACCACCACTCAAAACTTGTCTAGAAAATACGTTTGGCGCCTAAAATGCCATCAGTATTGAAAAATGCTATTTGCAACCTGCTTTACGTATAAGTTCCAAGTCACTTCACAGACGCCTGCCAGGGGTTTAAGTGAATCTCCAGACTTCATGCAACTTGTGATTGGTTGTAGTCCACCACGGACTATATCGTTGCGGTCAACAGTACATATATTCACTGCAATGTGCCATATTTCCGTTCTTTCAGGGGTTTTGGTGTATGAACCCGGCTAAGACGATGTGCGGTGCGGACCACGGATTATCTAGTGCGGACTGTGTGATGTGAGCCTAAGAACAAGCGAAGAATAACGTACCAACGTAACAGCGAAATAGTGAACGTGTAGCAAGGGCTGGAAAGAAGTTCATGTAAATAGGAGGAATAAGTTTGTTTCAAATGTGATGTGCTGTTCAGCATGGTAGATCCGATGAATACTGATATTTGTGGGAAGGGTACTGGTACTGTGTACCTACATCATCCGCACAAGTCGGATTGAATGTGGAATTCGTCATGAAAAGAGATAAATTGCAATATGCATTCACGTCAAAACATTAGGTTACAAAATTACATAAAATTAGTAGGCACAAGATAAATTAGAAAGAAAAGGTCATAAACACACAGTCGTTCAAAGCAACTATATGCATTACAAAATAATAAAACGAGTTAAATATCAATGTTTATATTTCTACGTCCTTACGACCAGTAGAAAGAAATTCCTCATTGGAATACAAGACATTTTTAACAAGGTAGTCTCTTAACAAAGTCTTAAAAGTGTGTATATTGTTATGAAATTAAAATATATTTTGTGGAAACTGAATATTTTAACAGATGAGTAGTAGACACTTCTCTGTATTGAGGAAAGTCATACCAGCGGTATACGCAATCTGTTTTGCTGCCTTGTATTCATAGCATGAACAGAGGAGATAGTTTTATAAATATTAAGATTTTTAACACCAGTTAACATCAAGGCATAACTATACAAACAAGGAACTGTAAGTGTAACCAGTTTTTTGAAACCCTCTCTACAAGAGCTCTTTGGACCCAGTCTCAGCAAAATCCTAATTGCTCTTTTTTGAATTATGAAAACTTTTCTCGTTGATGAAGATGAACCCCAGAAAGTTATTCCACAACTGATTTGTGAATAGAAATGTGCACAATAAACCATTTGTGCCATTTTCACATTTAAAATAGGTAATAATTTTCTCAACATTAAGCAAATTGGACTCAATTTTTTTATTAAATTATGTAAATGTGATTTTCAAGTTAGATTGCAGTCCAGATGCATGCCTAAGAATTTGATATTTTCAGTGGTAGTAAGAGCGCGATTGTTTTATGCAATTTGCAATTAATTAGTAAGTCAGAAGCTTAGAAAAAGTAAGTTTTACAGTTTCAGTCTTATTTAAGTTCAGTACCAACTGATTATTTTGAAACCATTTAGAAATACAACATAGTACTGAATTTAATTTAGAAATTAGTTCATTAAGATCACTGGAATAAACAAGAATATTAGTATCATCTGTAAGAAGAATGGTATGAGAAACTTGGTTTGTGATGTAAGGAAAGTCATTAATATAAGCATTGAACAGTAATGGGCCCAAAACAGATCCCTGAGGAACTCCATGTCTTTATTTCCCAGTCTGATAGAAAATTAGGTGAACTGACAGATTGCAATACAACACTGTTTTCTGTTATACTACTAATATTTTGACCAATTGAATATAGAGCCTTTTACTCCATAAAATCCCAAGTTTAAAATCAAGAGTTCATGACTAACACCATCAAAAGCTTTTGTTAGATCATAGAATAGGCCCATTATATATTCTTTTTATTCCGCTCACTAAAAATCGACTCTGTGAGTTTAAAAATAGCACTTTCAATAGAAACATTGTCACAAAAACTGAATTGTGCATTGGCCATAATGTTATTATGCAATAAATGATGTTTTGACCTATGGGGGGGGAATATGCATACTTTACACAACCTGGGCAAATTCCAGACATTAATAATTTATTGTAAATATTAGTGAAAGGTTTAGAAATGTGGCTACCACATAGTTTTAATATCTTATTGGATAGACCATCATAACCACATGAAGTTTTATTTTTCAATGAATATATTTTGCCTATAACTTCAATCTCAGTCACTGGAATAGTGATAAGGAAATGATTCCCTAAATTAGAATATTTCCTATTCAGTTTGTGGTTGCTATGTGATTAATTCATCTACAGAATTTATACAGTAATTATTCAGCATCTTGGCTGATTGTTTTGTGCATATATTTTTGTTACTAAGTTTAAATTCAGTCTGAATAAACTTATCAGATCCAGTAAAATTTTCATTATTAATAATATTCCAAAATGTTTTAGATTTATTTGTATAGGAAAATAACAATTCATTGTGTACTTTTCTTAGCTTTTCTAATTACTTTCTGTAACACACTGCAGTGTCAAATATGATGTACTTTAATTTTCAAATAGTTGGTTGTTTTGCTCATAATGTAAAGAAACTTTTTGCGCTTACAAGATGTTTTGATTCGTGGTGTAATCCAGTGGTTATTGGAAACATTGTTAGCTACAAAGGAAAGCATGATTAAAAAATAATTAAAAAAGTGTTTTGAAATAAATTAAAGCTGTCATTAACATCAGTATGGTTAATAATATTATCCCAGGATTCATTTCAGTCAAAATTGACAGCAGAATTTTTTATTAATCTCTTTTCAACAAGTCTAAATTTACCTGTTTGTCATTCAAAAATATTTTTGACACAGAGAGGCTGAGCTTCATTATCAGAGAGCCCATTAATCAAAGAAAATACTTGGAATGAATTTGTCTACTTTGTATACTCTAACTGATTTAAAAACAATATAGGCATACTTTCATGTTTCTGTTACAATTTATGGTGCATACAGGGTTTTGGTTGGGAAATTTGAGGGCCAGGGGCCACTTGGAAGACCTAGGCGCACATGGGAGGATAATATTAAAATGGATCTTGAAGAAATGGGACAGGGGCATGGACTGGATTGATCTGGCTCAGGACAGAGACACTTGACTGGCTCTTGTTAATGTGGTAATGAACCTTCAGGTTTCATAAAATGGAAGGAATTTCTTGACTAGCTGAGAACCTGTTAGCTTCTCAAGAATGACTCTGCCATATGGAGTTAGTCACAATTCATGACATTCAAACTGAAGCAGTGTAAGTCGTTGGAGTGTGAGACCCTATCATGTACGTATCATATCATCATCACATTGCCATCGTATCATAAGCAGTGTCCTGTTTGAGTGTGGCCTGAGGTGTTGTCCTGTTTTAGTAAGTACAAGCTTTGTAGCTTGTACTTCTTCCCAGATATTATGACTTTGTTTTAATTTACAGGGATAAGAAGGTCTGGCATATGGCAAACATAGACAGCAAAATGAGTGTGGGATTCTGATTGAATAATCTCTTGGAAGACCTAGGCATAGATGGAGAATAATATTAAAATGAGTCATAAATAATTAGTATAGGTCATGCACTGGACTATTTACTGTGCAGTAGTTCAGGACAATCAGAAGTGGTGGGCTCTGGTGAGCTCAGTAATGAAACTAGGGGTTCATAAATTGCGGGGCGTCTCTTGACTGCCTAATGAACCATTAGCTTCTCAGGAAGGCCTTTAGTCTATGGGGTTAGAGGTCTGTTAGCAGTGCTGCCAAGTTCAGCAGACATAAAATACCCCTTATCCCAACAGAAATGTTCTTCTTCATGTGTCTTTATTAGAATAAGCATCTGACTACAATATTTGGGATTATCTCCCTGGAAACACTTATTTTAGTGAAAATAGTATATGTAAATTATCACAACTCCATACTCTGATATCCAAATCCAGTTAATTCTTCATGGGATATCAGTGACTTTTTTACACTGTGTGGCATTATGCTGCAGGTTTTTCTTGCCACTGGCTGGTGTTATCTTGAGCAAGTTGACGACTGGTGCCTCAAAAGCCAGAGAAATGAAGAAAGAGAGCCCAAATGCAGCTGCCATGTTGCCTAGATACAGTATGAACTGCAACATAACAATCATGTTACCATGTTATCCTTCCTAAAATGGAAAAAAGGAGTAGGCTTTGGGGATATCATTTAATACAACAAGAAGATCCTCAAGAGTATTACATACTTTGATTGTGATAAAAGGAACAAGTAGGAAAAATTTGTGTAACATTTCTTGTCGTTTAACCAAAACGTTTAATAGTCTTGAGCAGTTGCTCCCAGACTGTGCTTTGCAGATCCCATATAGATACATTTCTGTAATGGCTGGTTTGAAGTTGGTTATTTTGTTAAAAATAATCACAGGACTTTTTTAATTGGCAATATGTTTATTTTGTTTGACTATTATAATATCTAATTAAGAAATTGCCTGTATCCATGAAGTGAGAGAGAATAAATAATGAAGGTCGAATTGTGCAGTTAATTATAACGTGTGCTACTGGTAGGTTGATAACAAATTTCTACAAGTAAAAAATTTTAAATATCGCAGTTGTGAAATTTCGTATGAAAATGACAAGGAAATTCAACACAAACCAGCAAAATTTGCTCAAATACTGGGAATTCTAAACAACACGTTTAAACCAACTTTGGTCTGGAATTTTCAAGAATAAAAGCTTATAATGCACTGGCTCTTCCCACTCTTTGGAAGCTAAATCTGAACCCTTGGGGGAGGGACTATTTACATCAATCAAGGTGAAATTATTCAGAAGAACAGCCGGTTACACCCCTTTTGACCACAAAAGGAATGAAGGAATTTTGGAAGAGCTGAAAGGAGAACCAGTTGACAAGAAACTTAGATGATACAAATCAAACTGGCTGTGACATGTAACAAGAATGAACAACAAAAGGATGACAAAAATAGTGCTGTATTATAGACCAAGTGGTTGAAGATGACTTGGAAGACCTTGGAAGAGACTATATGATGAGGCCAAAATAGGTCTATGAAGGTCTAACTCATGAGGGATGATGATGAAGCTAATGGTAGGGATTCGTATCTAAAATCGGTTCTGAGATATACATTTTTAATTTTGGATACCTATCATCTGGACACTATATTTATGTGAGCGAGGACGTGAGGATCCATGGTTATTTTTTGAAGCCAAGAGGGGTCTGCAAACAAAACGTTTGGGAAACACTGGTCTTGAGGATCTTCTTGTCTTAAATGTTAGCCATGAAGATGGCCAAGAAAGTCGAGATGTGTAGCAGAGGTTTAATAGTAAATGTTTCTACGATGCAGAATGTGTACCCTATTTGTTGTTTTGGTTGATAGAATGTTACAGTTTGATCAAACAATGGTACAGATATTGTTTATTACAACCCACAATAGGCACAATTACTGTCACAACAGTATATATCACTACAGTGTTTCCTTGTATAATTTACACTTCTACATGTTTCAACATAGAGCTGGGATAGTGCAGTCGGTATAGCGACTGGCTACAGGCTGGACGATCTGGGGTTTGAATCCTGGTGGGGGCAAGATTTTCTGGACCTGTCCAGACTGGCCCTGGGGCCGACCCAGCCTCCTGTACAATGGGTACCGGGTCTTTCCTGGGGGTAAAGCAGCCGGGGTGTGGCGTTGATCACCCACCCCCATCTAGCGCCGAGGTTAAAGAAAGAGTACAGCTATACCTCTGCTTCACCTCTAGACCTTCGTGGCCCCTTTATAGGGTAAACCTTACATTTTTACCTTTACATTTACCATGTATCGACATTTTATGTAATCACACGCAACAGACCAGCACAGTAGCAACATCTAAAAGCAATTTTATATGCATCCACAAATACAGATTGCACGAAAGATTGTAACATAGCGGATTTTATTTTATTTTATTTTATTTTATTGTAAACACAAAATATTTTAACATTTTGATGATAATAATAATTTTATGAAATTCAATAGCTGCAGGAGCCTGTATGTAACTCCCTGATGACTTAAAATGTCAAAACATATAGGAGTGTAGATTATACAAGGGAACACTGTTGTGATATATACTTTTATGGTATTAATTATGCATTTGTTGGTCATAATAAAGAATAATATAAGATGCATGGTTCATGTATTAAAATAAACTGTGCAGATAACTGGAAAACTTACCACCAGCAGGTTGTGGATGTGCAACGGTCCATCCAAACTAAATGCTGTGACTACCATGATGAGAGGATGCGAGAGATAGGCACAATACGTAAGCCGACTGAGGGGGAACAGTGCCCGAAAGGAAAGGAGACTGTTTACAACACCTGCGCAGACAAAGCACAGTCAATACTTGCACAAAGTTTCCACAGATTCTGCCCAGAAAATGTTGACTGCACCACCAGCAGCATTGTGTAATATTTTACCTTCCGATTGGAAAGCTGCTTCTGCTACCACAAACATGCAAAAGTAAATTTCAATTCATGCACACCAAGTCCTTGTTTTACGCCATAGTTGTGTTCCTTAAAAGGTGGGCATGAATCAAAAAGTATTGAATTAAAAACAGTGTTTCCATAAGAAAAATAGTTTTAAATAAGTGCAAATAAACCAGATAAGGAGCATTAAACCAAAAATGGGAAAGCACAAATTAAGAAGTGTCGTAAATTGGCAAGAAGCCGAAACGTGTGAAAAACGGCCTTGGAATAAAGATGGAGGTGAGTTGTCAGCTACCTGGTGCAACCCCTAAACTTCAAGGGGAAGAGCTGCAGGTACTCGTTCAGTAAGGGGCTGGTTGGGCCCCAGAGCCGGTCTTGAGGCTTTGTAGAAAAGATAAAAATTCTCCCCTGCTGGGAATTGAACCACGAATCCTTAGTCGTCCAGCCCATTGCATGACCTCTAGATCACATAAAGTATCCCATTTCCTTCACTTACCTCCATGCCCAGTGCAACAAGCCACAACTATCCAAGCAAGTCCCAGGGCCCAGGCTGTGTGACCCAGACTGGCATATGCTGCTGAAGTGAGGGTCCCTAGCTGAACATGCAGCAGGCCATACACCAGGCTGAACATGCACAGCAGAGACAGGCTCCAACCACCCATCAGCACCAGCTGAACAGAACACGTGATTGCTAGTGTTTGTGACCTTTGTGAGACACGCATATATTCTGCATGCCGAGTTCAGATTTAACACTTCTTTTCGAAACAACTGCTTCAAAACTGGGCATCAAATAATATATATATATATATATATATATGCACAATGTTCGTAGTTGCAAAATTCTTATGAGGTTTAGGTTTCAAATTGTTCTAAACTGAAATTTAATCCTTAATAAACCTCATTTTTTAAAAGTTTCAAAAAATTGAAACTACCCCTTATTGGACAAAATAATTATAAAACCTCTGTAAAATTAAGTTTATTTCCAATAAGTTTAATTTATTTTCACACATTTCTAAAATTAAGTTTAACCTGTGTGATGCAAATTTGGTCATTAAGCGTTTCCGAAATGCATTTTACTCCGCATTGTAAAAATTCAGGTCTTAAAAGCTTTTGATGTTAGACAAATTTAGACTTGAATCCTTTCTAAACTCATTTTCTCTCTCGCTCTGGTCCCCCCCCTGACTGGCTGTCATTATCTTCTGAAGGCTGAATATGTAATGTTTACTCACAGGTGACATTTTCAGGGTGCATTTTGTCTTGCAAAGCAGCCATCCAGTTGCCATGCCAACAAGATAAGGTCCAACCCGTGTCCAGGGTTTGTCGTACAACATGTCAAACTGTGCAAATGGTTTTTGTATTCTGAGGAAAAGACACAAGTTTTAATGTCTGTTGCAAGAAAAAAAAATGGACAAGACTGTGGTCTTTTGGGAAGTGACGCCATGTAGTTTGCTACACACAAATGATTCGGAGTAACTTACTACCTGCATCTTCTGGATGGAAAAGCAAACTTCATGGCAACACATTCCAGAAGAATGTGAAAAGAAAGATATTCCTGTCTGTGCCATGAAGGGATGTAGCAGGAATAGAGGTATAGCTCCACTCATTCTTTGTCATGGCACCAGATGGAAATGAGTGGTCAGCATCAAGTCCCTGCTGCTTTATGCCCCCACAAAAGAAACCCAGTACCAATTAAATAGGCTGGCTCTGCCCCAGAGCAGGTTTAGACGTTTTGGAGAAGAGAATAAACTCTTCCTTCTGCCGGGAATGAAACCCCGGACCATCCTGTACCAAGTGCTATACCCTGGCTCCCTTGAGAATTTGATACCTCCTACAGTTCTTACATGATTGTGAGTTATGCCCGTTTACCTCAGAGCTACAATTCTGGTGACTGTTACGTCACGTATGTTACATTAAACACAAGTGTATGTACTGTACCTCGCTAGGTATTGGTACTGGTATGATATGAAGCCAGTTGTACACCAGCTGCTCACCAGGAACATGGTCCAGGCTACTACCGCGGCCCGGAAGTACCTGCAATGGAAACTCTTTCTTGATGCTGTCATGATGTAATGATTCGACTGCTGCTGAACAGTCTTCACCTGGGTCCTGCATATCTTCAGTCACAATGATTTCATATAAGAAAGTGAAATTTAATAAACTACACTTGTAGAACAACCATCATCAGACAGTAAAAAATTATACATGTGTAACACCATATCTAAAAAATTAAACATATGTAACACTGTATCTAGTGCTAGTATTAATTTTATTGGGATCTCAACTTATCATTATATATGAGTGAGCTGAAAATTATTGGGTACAAAATAAATGTATAGAATAGCAATCATTTAAGAGGCTAAGAATGATTATAGTTATTATCATAAAAATATGAGGTATATAAATTGTTAAAATTGTTATATTATTAAAATTATAGGTGAGTAAAAATATGTAGTTTAATAACATTTGAACTTACTATACGAATAATCTTGTCACTGACGCTACACTCCGTACCTTTGTATTTGTATCACATCAGAATTTCACACAGAAATCTTCTGCATAATCTGGCCATGTTCTTGGATGTGATCCAGTGTAGTGTAAGGGTTAAATGACAGTTCGGTGTTACAGCAGGTAGCATTGCCACTAACCTGACTGATACGAGAAGTAGCAGTATTCCGAGGATGTAGAACTGAGTGTCATTCGCCATGTACCAGCTCCATAGCATGCACTGGAACAGAGTCACATTATGTAACATAATTCCCATGACGATTCAACGTAAAGTCTCTCAAAATCACGTGTGCTTTTTCTGCTACACTTACCTCTTCCATATTATTTGCCATGCCTTCGTTGCCCTTGCTATATTTATGCCGCTCCCGCATCTTTCCCACCTCTCCTTTCCATTAAATATGTGTAAGCGTGTCTCAGTCCGTCAGTTATTAACTTTGCATCAGTGGGAAATAACACATTTTAAACCGCCAGGACATGAATGCAATGTCATGGAGGGTGATCAAAAAGTCTCTGTGCACCTGACCATTACAGTACAACAATCCCCAAACTTTTGATGATTTAAAGATGGCCATCACAGAATACATTCGGAATGTGGACTGTGCTATACTAAACATGGTCTTCGAGAACACAGTTCGGCATGTCAATAAATGTCTGGAGACTGGCGGGCGACACTTTGAACATTATTTGTAACTTTCTGTATTGTAATCATCAGGTGCACAGAGAATTTTTAATCACTCCGTATAAATATACTGGGTTATATGATACTGATGAGTGGGCCTCCATCTGTAGGGTATGAGACACTCTTGCCTTGGAAATGAATATGGAGACAATAAGCCTGATGTATTTTCAATATTGTGCATTTGAAGAAATGACAATTTGCAAGAGCTTTTCGGAGTAATGTTTGCTCTTGAAGATGCAAGTCGTGTGGGATGTTGAACTGTCTCAACCTTCGGTAACTGCAAATGTAGCCAGACTTGATTCATTTCCACATACCAATTTCGAGACAAAAACTACCGATGAATTTTAAACGGTCTTTTACAATTTAAAATACTTGGCATGTAATGATGCCAAATGCTATGTGGTCTGTGCTGCTAATCATGTGAAATAAATAAGTAAAGAAATGTACATACATAACTACATAAACCAAGAGGACTTCAAAACTTTTTCTTTGCCCCAAATACGAGTTATTTTTATCACAGCACACAGGAGCTTTACGACAATTGAGAATCCGATGTGTGTGGCTAGCATCAACTTGTGGATCCTGATATGTCTACGAGTTTTAATACAAGAAGCGAGTCGTTTAATTTGAGAAGGGGGTGAGTGAGACATTTTTACGGAATCGGTTTTATCAAAACAGTTTCTATGTTATATCTGAAGACGCAAGCCCAATGTTCCGTCTGTTAAATGCAGCTGGTTGTAGACGTACGTTAGTTTAAGAAGCTTAAGCTAGTAACGGATATGTCGTTTATTCTGTAAAGTATGGTCAGAAAATTTCGGAATAAACGATTTAATGAAATCTTGAATTAATTTAAAAAACCGCGTGCAAAGAAAAAAAGTCTCTAATATTTGGAGAAGAAGTATATTTTTTGTAGTGTGTACATACACACTGTTGATGTGAGCGCAGCACGTACAAACATGTACGAACAACTTCCTCCGTATAGTATTCGGTGAATAGAAATGGCTTAAGTTGACGTACACTTTATTACACGCATTATGAGCTAAAGACAGCGTCATTGTACAAGCCACAAACATATTGATAAAATATATCTCCGCGCCACACCAACCAAACAATTTCAAATTACCTGTATTCATTCTATGTGACAGCCGTTGACAGCACTGCAGGCTAACGGTTTCACGTAGTGTTCAGATATTTCCTACCCTGCGTATTCAAATGGCGCCGAGCTGAGTACGTCGACGGGAAGTTAAGGTTACAATTTTGTGTCGAAATTCGAAGTGTGAATCGGTTACATCACTGTATGTGCGAGAATGATAAGCGGAACATGCTTCAGTGTGATTTTATTAAAAAAAAAAGTGACAACTGACATGTGGTTCTTTCTTCTGCAAGATGTCCTGATGTTTCACCTTCCAATCACGTCTGCATCTGACACAGTATGTTTCAACATCGCCTGTTTCTTGTGTTATTAGTACATACCGTTTTACTTTTCTTAAACGTACCAGGAGTCAGTATGAAGTTAGGACAACAATTCTTGGTTGTTATTCTGCCTTTCCTCATCCGTCCATAGGGGCCTGTTGCAACTTAGGGAACAATTTCAAATTGTAACTAAAATTAATGTTTTTGTTATTACTGTGTTGACATTTTTGAGGTTAGCACGACAATGGGTCGTAAGATTACGGCCTCTTGAGATATGACGCTGTGTATTTTGGTAAACACGTCTCAACGCTTCGGAGGAACCTGCTGCCTCCGTACTTACTGCCTGAATACGCTAGTGGCAGGTTATTTCTAAACGTTGGTTGCTGTCTACCACACTACGTACTGTGATGTATAAAAAGAGATCCATCTTTCTTTTAGAGGCACAGAAGAATGATTTCTAGCAACATAGGCCTGTATCGTCATCATAATCATCATGGCCTATTCTCTTGCGACAGGTCCCTAGTCCCTTCCAACGCGAGTTTACCGCAGAACGCCATTTAATGCTTCCGCCTTCAATTTCCGGTATCAGTGAGTTTATTCAAGGTCGTGGAGTACCTGCTCACGTCTTCATCCTCGTCTTCCCGTCCCATATTATCTCTGGCTTTCCTTCAGTTAGCCTTCCCTCTTTTTGTTATATGAAGGCTACTTCTCTCCTCCTTGACTCTATTGACTCTGTTTAGTGCTTCTTCATTTCTCACATGATCGGTCCAACTGATCTTTTCCATCCTTCTTCAGCCCAACATTTCAAAACTTTCAAGGTATTTCTGATCCACTTTCCGAATTGTCCAAGTTTCAGCACCATACAAAGCTATGCTCCAAATGTAGCACTTCACTAGTTTCTCCCTTAAAGTTCAGTGCAGTTTGCTGGTGAAAAGTTGTTCCTGTGGAAAGCTGCTTTTGTCATGGTAATCCTGAATGTAATTTCATGTGTATATATCTTGAGTAATTTGTTATCGTGATAACCAGATACTTGAAATATTCCACATTCTGTTGATACGCGTGTAAATTTGGAAATTGTTTAAGTAACACACCAACAATGCACATATATATTCTTTAATAATCTAAAATGTACATTAAAACCCTTAAAACGCTCCTACATGTTTCGATCATACGATCATACTTTGTTCCTTGCTAAAGTTATAGTTTTTAAAACTATAACTTTAGCAAGGAACAGAGTATGTTCCCTGAGGATGATCGCATGATCGAAACATGTAGGAGCGTTTTAAGTGTTTTAATGTAAATTTTAGATTATTAAAGAATATATATGTGCATTGTTGGTGTGTTACTTAAACTACAAAATGCACGGTGCAACGATAAAGATATTTGGAAGTTGTGTTTATGTTTTGAGACGTATACATTGTACTGTTGAGCAATTTGTAGCCCTTGTTCCGTATTCTTACATTTGTTTGTACAAATGTGTGTATTGTGTAGATTTTCGAATTGTTCAGCGTACGTGCTTTACAGTAGGGAGCTATGGCGACTGATCAGTTTTACTGATGAAAGCAAATAATTTGCATCATTGGGCGACCTAAATGTCTTTCAGTTGTCTGTCGCTGCTTGATCCAAAACAACAACAATTTATTCATTTTTGTATTTTCCATTCCGTGCGTCACAATTCAATTTCCACAGCTTTTCAACCAACAAATGCACACAACTGTCATTAGATTCACAATATTACTTCTAACAACACTAAACTCCTATATGTGACGGAACTTACTGGTTCATCTTCCGGGAATACAATAGTTACTGTTGTATAAAAATATTACTTAATATGTTCGTGAGTGTGGTAGGTGCACCTGCGCTTTTTCCCCACTGGCTGGTGACCAGCATCCGTTGTATTCCGACTAGAAATGCACTGGGCTGAAGTGCAGTCGGGTTTTGTGCGTGTGAGTTATTTTTTGTAGCGTTCTGTGTGGTTATAACTCTGTTAAATTTGACTTCAGGCTTGTTATAAACTAGAAAGAAAAAAAAACTACGCCATACAGTGATAGAGACCCGAGTCCGTGACAGGATCTGTTTGTTTTCTCCCGACTGTCGTTGTGAGTGTTGCAAGCTGTACAAGTCACAAGCATTCCCTTGAATACAGACAGAGATCTTTAGCATTCTTGAGCGTAGAGCATAGTTTATGAAAAACGTATCGTTAAAAAAAGATAATATAATGAAATGAAAGAATTTTGTGGATAATCAGACATTACAAAAAAAATACTGTAAATGTCCTTGTTGCTTAACTGTAGAAAATGAATTTCCAGGAGTGTTTTCCTACGTGCGTTCGCATATGCGAAAGTAGTAGGTATTTGAGGGGCGAACTGAAAGTTTCATGTGATCAGGGTACCAGCAAAACAGAGGAGGTAAACAGGGATTCCGCTGGCAGTATGCGGGCAGCCTATCGCGATTGCTAGCGATGTAGCGGCGAGCGTAGTAACGAAATAAGCCAGTCTCGCCTGCTCCAACGCGCGCTGCTGTCAGTCCGGTTATTCTGTGTGCATGGGCATGAGAATTTTTATTTCAATGGAGAAAGTCTAGATTCCAACAACTATGTTCACGAGTGTCATCCTCAAAACACATGTGGCCTTTTGCTTTGTATTTTGTCCACTAATCTCTCTCCTTTATTGTATTCTGCATTTATTTTTTTGTTGTTAACCAACGGTCTGTCAACCCATTACGGGGCCGGAACAATGCAGCAAAATTTCTGCTTCACCAATCAGATTAATCTTATTCTATGCTAGAGCTTCATAGTCTGAGGTGTTGTCAGCGTTATGAATAATCCAAGATTAAATAAAATTGATACGTAACTCATCTGAGTTAAATACAATTATTTTAAATAAAAAGGATGTGGATTGGACTCAGTTAACTCACCATCTCGCGCCGCGGGTACAGGCTGTTAATGTAGAGAGCGTTTCGCCACCAGTAATTTTCGCAGTTCAGATGGTCCATGACCCTGGGTTCGAACACGGAATTGTTGTGGAGCGCCCACATGGTCACTTCAACCATGCCGAGTACAAACAGATAGGCTGGAGTTAGCCTAGAACAGAATGCCAGTGTGGGGACTTAAGCGAACACGTTGCAAAAAAAAAACTGTATGTTTCAAATTAGAATGCGCCTCAGATGACATATTCGATGGTCTGTTGTCCGTAATAGGTTGAACCTAAGGTTATAACGAGCTGATTCCATGGAGTAGATTGTTTCGTGAAAAGCTAGTAGCGGCTAAGCTGGTCAAAATTTTCTTGTCTGTATGGAAACTGAGGGTATATTTTCGTGTTCAGCAGAGCTTTCCACGGGTCCCTGTTCTGAAAGAAATGGGATTTACAACCTAATATCTTCTTTTTGTATGATCTACTTTAATATCACCCTGAAATTTACTTCTATCGTTGTATCAGGTCCTGACTAAACTCAGTAAAACAGTATTACGAGGGTAAGTCGAATGAAACCCTTAAATATATGTTTTATGTCGTAATTTATTGAACATAAAAGGTACACAGTGACTTCATTTTTCTATGTAGTCTCCATTGCCACCTGTCGGCCACTGTTCAAACCAAGAGTATCACTGTTGTCAGGTTAAAGACAATCAAGCTGTGTTTCGAATTTTTATCGCACTTTTAAGGTTTTCATTTGACTCTCCCTCGTATGTGTGGTTGAGTGAATTGCCGTTTGACACAAGGGGGTTTAAATATGAACTGAACAATGAGAATAGAATGTCTGTCAGCGCTGTAGCCATGAAAAGTTTGTATCATATTTCTTTATCATTCATAGCTGGTTGTGGTCACATATTAAAGGGCCGTTAGTCTTACTCAATTATTACACCAAATACTGCACATATATAAGATTTATAATTTACACATTAAAACATTAAAAACGCTCCTACATGTTTCGGTCCTAGGACCATCATCAGGGAGCCATATCGTCCTTGCTAAAGTCACACTATAAAAAGTCACATTAATTTCGCTGTACCAGTTGGGTAT
>Ga0123354_10002899_pt1 | contig 23252 bp, 5 predicted proteins | sample TergutLab28metaG_2_FD_97872 | JGI IMG/M metagenome (GOLD analysis project Ga0123354, IMG submission 97872) | Labiotermes labralis P4 segment gut microbial communities from Petit-Saut dam, French Guiana - Lab288 P4 | ecosystem: Host-associated > Arthropoda: Insects > Digestive system > Gut ... | reverse complement strand
TCGAATCCCGGTGGGGACGCGATTTTCCGCCCGTTCAGACCGGCCCTGGGGCCCACCCAGCCTCCTGTGAAATGGGTACCGGGTCTTTCCCAGAGGTAAAGTGCGGCCGGAGCGTGCTGCTAACCAATCACCCCCTTCTAGTGCCGCGGTCATGGAAGAGTAGAGCTATACCTCTACCCACCCTCTGGGCCACACCGGGCCTGTAACGGGATCACTGTACCTTTGCCTTTTACCCCCCTCACACACACACAGCAACAGTGGTTGCACCAGCACAACTCAACTTTACATTATACGTCACTTAAATTCTTCGCGTGAAAATTTGTTGAAAAAAAGACAACTCTCCTGTCCTTCACTTGGCTTTTTGCCCACAAAATTGTGCGTGTTATCGTGTAACTAGGGACATCATGAAACATGAAAGGATTTCTTTGGAAATTGAACCATTAGCAAGATCTGTCCATTGCTGTCACCAGATTTTTTTTGGTGGGGTTTCTTGAAATATGGAGTGTTTGAAAACGACCCAACGATGTTACTGCAACATTATAAAAACAATGTAATTGCCATCAGTGGTGTCTCAGAGAAGTTTTAAAACGTGTATTGAGTAGAAAGTTGAACGTCTTGCCAGAACATGCTTAGAAGCCAGCGAAGGACAGTTTTTAACACCCTTGAAATTTCACATTGATATGTGTATTGTGTATGATTGTCACTCTTTACAAACTTATACTAGATTGTCAATAATGTCATTTTGTGGTCACTCTGTATTGTAAAATGGATCTCAAGGAACTTGGGTGTGAGTGTTTGAACAGGATTCACCTCTGGTTTTGAGGTTTTGGCAGCAATGTAGCTGAGCATTCTGTTTTTGTGGGATATGACGCTGCGTTAATGGGTAGTCATATCCCAACCTTTTGAGGCAAGGTAGAGTCATCATCTTCAAGGATCAAAAGTCCTCGAAATGTTGCAATCCAATTACCCATTAACCCAGTGTCATATCCTAAACTTAAAATTTCTCTTGCTCATGAGACAGTAAACTTTCAGGTGCCATAAAAGGTTGATAATTTCGTGAGTAGATGAACAGGTGTTAGCTTGCGAGAATTATGCTGCCTCTTAGAATTAGACCTAAGTGGTTGGTATAGCACAGAGGCTTTACACTTTTTTTTTTTCAACAATCTGTCAAGATAATTTGGGTTTCCTTAAAATCTGACAAGAAAAATGGGTACTTTACATGAATACCAATATATATTTTTGACATGTTGCTCAATTCTTCTTAGAATGAGAAATATTTCAAGACAAAAGTTTTGGAGAAAATCAAAACACATTTTATGTTCAACAATGTTTCTTAAAAAAATTGTGCCCTTATGTCATAACGTGGAAGAATACTGTAGAGGCCGACAAGCCACAGATGACAATATGGTGCACGTGCATTGCATGATTGATATGTAGGGCTACAAACACACTCAGAATTTGTCTTATTTCTTGTCCACTGCAACAACAGTTGCACAAACATGCCCCAATGTTATGTTATACATTAATTCTCTCTCTTGTTAAAAAATGGGATCCATATGCCTGAGTCAAAAATGAAATACACACTAACCTTTGCTATTGATTGTGGTTGCTCCCCTCCAAACATGAACTTGCATAACACTTGTCACTATACTAAAGAAAGACTGCAAACCCAGGAAACACTTCAAAGTAATCCATAAATACTGTTACAGATACTAAGGATAATTATAAACAGCATGAAGAGATATAAAATTTGCAAAATATGTAACTGCCATCACAAAAGTCACACACACACACTATTGCTGGGCCATGAAACACAATGTTGTATTTAAGTGCTGGTGGCTGTGGTGGCTAACCTGTTCATGAGGGAGTGAAATGTTTTATTTAATGATACTCTCAACTTCTAAGAATACATTGCATTGTTGCTGAATGAATAGATGCATAGCATTGTTGCTACATGAATGGAATATTATTATGTAACACAGATGGAATTATACTGATGGATAAACTCAAGTACTGTGAATAACATCTGTCCCAAAACCACTTTGTCTCTTCACAAATCTCACATGCGCTGACTTGCAAATGCATCCATGCCCTCACATACATTTACTGGTGAAAGGGAACGATTAAATTTATTTAATATGAAATTATGGAAAGAATATGACATGTATATGATACTGTAGTAGGAACATTAATGGTTTCATGTTGAACAACTTACTTGATTTGTAGTGTTGTATTTTTCACAAAACTTACAATAATGGTCTGAAGTTTTTAAAATATATGCACAGCTTACAATTCATATATATATATTGCAGTACCCATTAATTCTTTCTAATGGATAACATACAGTGTCCATAAACAAGTTTCAAAAGTTTAGAATCAACACCTTCCAACATATCCCTTAATATGCCCTTAGTGGGTGTTTGACCTGGAAGGAACTTGCACTGAGGACTTAATGTGAAGGAACTGACATGGTGAATCAAGGTCAATTTCAGCTCTTAATAAAAATTACAAAGATATTTAGCAGCAAAGATATATAAGTTACTTCCAGACCAAACAACCTGAACCTACCGTAATTTGAAAGTACAATATTAATCTAGAATTACACTGCCACAGCGTAAAGTTGCTCAACAAATTCAGACACACACCTTACTAAAAGTGTTCAAAAAAATGAGTGGAGGAAGGTACTGTAAGTTAAACGTGTACCTGCACTTCAATAAATGAACAAAACTGTGCTGTAACAGTAGTAACCTAGATTTATAGTGCTTAAAATATGATGACATGTACATCAATAACAAAACTATTTTTCAGGAATAACTAAGATAATTTCATGCGCTCATAATAATAACATTCTGTAAATTCCAAATATTTAAATTCATTCACATTCCACAGATATTTCCTATTATTTTGAATTTTTCAAAAAGAAAGGAAAAACTTATTAAGTGGACTAGAATTCGTAGTTCTGCTAATGGTATACATTTCAACTCACTTTAAACACAAATTCAGTTACCTTTATGTAACTTTTCTCTTGTAAACTATCATCCCATTATTTTCAAATGCAATTTAATCATTAACAGAAGCACTTTCTCCTTTCAGTAATTATGATCTTTTTTATCCATTATGATACTCTTAACATTTGCAACACACACACAACAGAACACATCATGTGTTGTTAAGGCTCATGTACTACATTATTTCAATATGACTGCTACCTGACAGTTCGAGCCACACATTTATGGATTACACACAATTTTCAAACTTTCTGAGGCAGATGTATGCCACAATTTACAATGATATTTCAAGATATTCTGTACATATGTACAATGAAAGAGTCAACAACCAGTTTTTCCTTATACTTTTGCGTGTTTGATACATTTAGACACAGCTGGAAATTCATTAGATTAACCCTGCAGTCTGACCAGTTTGCATCAAGAGACAAGTTTTTATACCTTTACCCAGCTCTTCACCATGAAAAACTAAGAGAACATATGTGAAACCCTGTATCTCATCTGTAATTTCAAAATTCTAATCAGGGTTATGCAAGTATGATTCCTTCCCTGAATGATAATTCTTCACTAAACTAATCTCACATATTAAAGGTAGACTTGCATGAATGTTTAAATGTTCCCTCCATTTTCATTTTGTACTAAATTGAGAGAATGACAGCAGTAACAAATGTGATACCAATTAAAAAAGATGCATGGTTAAAATAAGGGAATCTTTCTATAATATGGACACACATTTTTGTTTTGTGGGAAGGAATATTTGTATAAGATTATCTGTGTCGGTGTTTTGCAGAGAAGTTCTTATTTGTGCCACTGCGCTATAGCCAAAATGAAAGACTGCTGATTGATGTATCTATACTGTGCTTATCCCTGGAAGCTATACAGTACAGCAGAGTCTCCATTCTTTGTATTAACTACAACTAATACAACCATCGCCAACACTCAAATCCATTCTCAGTGTAAACACCCATTTGCTTTGAAGAATGTACAAAATAACAGCAATAAAAATATAAAATAACCTCCAAAAGCATAAAAGGCATAAGGTTTTTCCTAACAAAATATTTTTGGAAGCATAAAGTACATTAACTAATTGAAGAGAGCCTTTTTGCATAAAGTACAAAAAAATTCAGCCTCCCTCAGTGAAAGACAAAGCATGGCAAAGCATGAAGTGATCTCTGTAACAGCATGAGATTGCAGAAAGCTGCCTCCAACTATGTGGTCTCATCCAGTTTGTGGGAACCAGTCACATAAGGTTACAGTGGTATTAAAACTGACAATCATGGAAGGGTCATGGATTTTGAGACTCTACTGTATGTGTTTGAGACACTGTAAGAGAAAATGTAAATATGGATGACTTGGGTAAGGGTGTGATGTGAGGAGAGATAGTGGGGTTCAGTTGTCTCATCAAGGATTCATAGAAACCTTCAGAACATTACAATAAAGATGAAATTTCAATTATCAGTGGCACTTAGTGGCAAAGGAAAGAAATTACGATGCCGTACAACTACAACAATTTTCATATGTTTACATCATGAGAATTGTTTGAAATATTCTTTTTATAACCAAATAAAATGTGTTTATATTAGAATTTTAATCCTTTAAAACACACATTAGGAATAACTGTCTACTGAAAAACTCCAACACACCATGATGACAGTGAACTTTAAAATAGGTAACAGTAGTAAGAGATCTGTACTAAGATAAAGAAAATAATATAAAAATTCAATGTTTCATAACCTCAGTTATTTGAAGAAATCAACTGAATAATAAATTATATGCATCAATTAATAACTTATACTTTCTTTTATGGAAATAGATTTTGGTAGATCTTTCAACTGACTTAGATCTAAAGGCACTCAAGGAATCACTAAGCTGAGGATTACCATAATGTGCTCCTTATCATTTAACTACAAGCTTATAAGTAAAGGCATTTAAAGCAATGTGAGATATTTTCCATAATATCATACAGGTACTGATGGCTCAGTAATTGTGCCTTTCCATTTCCTAGTGCAATACTAGCCAATGGGAATTATTGCGGCTTAAATTTTATATTGTTCATTCTGAGCAATATATTTCAATTTCCACAATTTCAACCAACAAATGCACACAACTGTCACGTAATTCACAAGAGTATGTTTAAAAACATTGAACTCCTGCATGTTTTGGACCTTACTGGTCCATCATCAGGGGAAACATTAGTTTATGTTGTACAAAGCAGTTACTAAACAGTATTTTGATCTGTTGTATATGTGTAAGAACGCGTGAGATTCTTCCAAGTGGACTGAATATGTGTAGTGTTACACAGTAAATTGGAGCAGCATGTGGCTGTATTCATGGTACTACACTTCCACATGCTGCTCCACTTTGCTGTGTAACAATTCTGTTTGCTACACGTACTCAGTCCACATGTAAGGATCCCAACAGTTCTTCCAGATGTGCAACAGATCAAAATATTGTTTAGTAACTGTTTTGTACAACACCAAATAATGTTCTCCCTTATGATGGACAAGTAAGGTCTGAACATGTAGGAGTTCAATGTTTATAAAAATATTATTGTGAATTAAATGACAGTTGTGTGCATTTGTTAGTTGAAATTGTTGAAAAATGTTGCTTCAATATTGACCCAGTGAAAATAAATTGTGGCCTTAAACAAGTCTACACTTAAAAATGCATAGTTCTAAACTATCATAAAGGTTTGCCAGAGACAAAATAAACGTCCTTTATCAATTAACACAAAACAGTCACCCAATATACTAACCAAGCTACTGAACTCAAAATTGGAATCTTTGACTGCATACCAAATGCTCATTTTGTAATTATGAAAGAGTAAAGATGAAATTAATAAATTACTCTTTTCTACATTTTAGTGCCCTATTTTTTTTTTTTTTAAATATACTCACGCAGATGTAAAAACTCCAAGAAGTTCCCACGCAGAAATATTTGGTTGAATTTGTCATTTGGTCAGAGTGTTAAGGTTTTCACGGTGGTTTGACGAAACTTGTATGAGTATTACTCTTGGTACATGTTTATGTTATATTAATATGAGCAATGAATATAATATGAACATTTCTACATCAAAAACATAATTACTTTTAAAGACAAAAAACCCATAACAGTAACAACTGTTGCAGATAATACAGTACTTGAACAAGTGAAGAATTTTCAGTACCAGTATATATGTTGCAGTATAGGCTACATGACAGACAAAGGCATTAATATCCAATTAAGTACTTCAAATGGTCCTGTGAAACTACAAAATGCATACTACTAGAGATGTGACAAAAGTAACGCTTAAAAAAAAACTGTAGCAGGTTCTAGAAGGTTGATTTTCAGTTTTACAGATACTGAAGTTGAAGAATGTAACATCTCCAAAATATGAGCAATGTAGCTCCTATGTAAGTGGCATCTGTATTTTATCCAAGACAATAAAATAATACTGAATATTAAATATTACACTTTCAATATTCTTTCTTATTCTTGGGGTGGGATGCAACTCAGCTTCTTGGTACTACAGCCATTCACAACCTACTGCCCCTCCCCCCAATAAAAGATTAATAAATATGAAGCACTGATGGAATGATGGCTGACAGGAATATGAAATGACTTGAGATAAGCCTGTCCCAGTGCCACAAATTATACAGGCTGTACAGATTAAAACTATGTTTCCTATCTGTTGAAACTATTTCTAATCCTCATTACTCTACCATTCACCTTCCCTTCACACATGTATTATTCATGTCTTTGTTGATACAGGTTTACCCCTCTCTAATAATACTTAACTGTTAATGATGCACAGCTATACCACAAAGTCACGGTGAAGTCAACCCTATGCATTCTGTTCAGGCATAAAGGAGGGGCAGAGGTATAGTTCCACTCATTCTTAAACCTCATACTTAAACCTGGCACTTGATGGAGGCGAGTGGTCAGCTTCATGCCCTGGCTGCTTTATCCCCAATATAAGACAGTACCCTTCAAATAGGTGGGGAGCAAAGAAACTCTGGGTGTTTTTGGAGTAGACAAATGTCTCTTGCCCCTGCCAGGAATAAAACACCAGATCATCCTGCCCATACCCTAGCTACTACACCAACCATGCTACCAGTTCATACACTGTCTATCACAAGTACTGAGTGATGTCCATGGTGGTGTATTAGAAATTAAAAATACCTCCAATAGTGATGCCATTTAGTACCTTTCATCTCACACAAAATATACTTGGATAATCAAAATACTGGACTCTCATAGAAAAATACTCACCTAACTATTTGGTAGGTAATAATAGCACATTTCTAAGTTTTCTGTAACCTCTGTCCAAGAGGTGGTATGTTGTGTTAACTCTTTTTCATGAACTTTATGGAAGAACTTGGTATTGCAGAGAAAGATAAAATACTGATTAACACAATATACAAAAGTGTATGTTCCTGTGACAAACAACTTCTCCACCATGTTCTGTCACATTCACACTACTACACTGGTGGCTTAATAGGATGACAGGTAGCAGCCAAATTAACAATGCAGCATAACATCTAGTAACTAGTATGTAGGTAGATACCAAGCCTTAGCCTTGTCACAAGGAGAGTTTCTGTACACTCAAGTTGATGTATAAAGAAATATTTCACATTTACAACCCCATAAGATCCATTTTAATCAAATTCTCTTTATGCGAGATAGCCGTTCACTTTCATACAGGATCATGTAATTGAAAATTCATTTCATTTAATATTAACAATGCATTATGTAACTATTTACAATTACTTATATACAAATAATTTTTTTTCAGCTCTCAGTCTTTCTTTTTATATTTATAATGCAGCTTGTAGATGAATTGAGTGTGCATATAAAATAATATATAATGAAGAATCTTAGTACTAGTTTGTACAGGCCGGATTAATCTATCTGCACACAAACAATACTGGAAGTATGGGTGGGGTCACTGGCTACATACAGTCGGCAATATAAAACACACCAACACTCACACAACGGCAAAGTAAAAAATTTACGTGACTAAAAACTGGCATATAAAACAGCAGAGTGATTAAAAATCACAACTTGAGCTATTATAACATAAATCTAATTTCCCTCCACTCGTAATCATCAAGATGCATATCATCAGTGCACGAGATATGCTCACAGAACTGAGACCTCTTACTACCTGTTGTATTTGTTTTTGTTATAAGCAATGAAAGAATGCAGCTCAGTTTTTGAACCATTCTTTGCCTAGAAGTCCAAGCTGTACTGTGCACCTCAACCACAGAGCTGACTCTTTGATCATCACAGTCTTTACTGTTATAGGTGAAACATTTTTCCTTTTCATTGACTCTTCTTCACATCACTACAGTAGCAAATAAAATTAAAGAATCTGTACACACAGTGTTTTAAAAACAGCAACTAATTGCATTTGTGAACACCCTGCTTTAAAATACTGTATTTAATATCCTACAGTGTGAAACAGCATGAACTGCACATCCTATGATAAAATCACATTTAACTATGGAAGAAATTCTTCCATTGCTATGTAACTGTGTTGACGTTTATATGTCCGACTGTAGGCACGCTGCTGCACCATTCTCTCCATCTCACACACAAGCACACTTGACAAAGTGTGTATTCTGACACATGCAAAACTATTATCACGACCTCTCTATAATGAACCTATAAAAATTAGTTCAGTTTAAAGTCCAGTTCCACATCTGTTGTTGGCACAGCATGCAAGCAAGGCTACAAATACAAACTTCTTCAATACAATGAATGTTTAATGTCTATAGTTGCCTGTTTCTTGGAATGTGATACAACATCGCTCATTCCCTGTCATGGTCTCTATTCACAATAAAATTGGAAGAATTAAAACCCCGATTAAGACATATAATAATTAGCTGCCTTTTGCTGTTCCTAAAACTTTCTTTTCTTTATGAGAGTCTCACTTTACAAAGGTATACTACTTGCCATGCTTTGTGACACAGATCACCCCATAATGGTTCTCTGCTATGTCATCTTCTCTAACTGCACTAGGAAACAAAATCACAGAATCACTAATCACTGCACTGCGAACCTACTGTTCTTCATATTTAATGTATTCACAGTTCTTTGACTTTCCTCAGCACATTTTTTAGCAGTGTCTTTGTAAAACGAGTAACGTGTGCCCGCATCAGAAAAACAAACACAGACTTCTGCTAAATGTATGTCTTCTTAACCTTCTGAATTGGTTTGTTCTCTGCTGAAGAATTTGCATTCTTTCCATTGGCATTCTTTGGTGGGACATTGAGCACAAGGTTGATGGCAGCTTTGTTGTTTGCACATGGTGGATAGGCAGCATCTGCATTAAGTCCTCCTTCTGTCAATCTGGCAACACAGTGTCAGCATGTCACAATTTGTATGTCAAAACAGCATCATTACCATAAGACAATGGGTTAGGACATTTAAAAGGTTAAACCTTAAATGGACATCCAATCATCAATATTTGATATCAAACAGTACTATGTTTCTGAAATGCCACAAAACAGATGATACAGTATTTGGATAATTTAATGCACCAAGTACTGTTACTTTCTTTCCCACTTTTTATTTATCAGAATATATTCTATGATCCAATATCTATGACTGTGGTAGTTTCTATCTCCAGTACAAGAAGTTGGCATGGAGTCACACAGTGTCTCACCTGAAAGTTAAACAGTGATCTAATACCTTATACAATACATTCAATCTGATTTTAAAGGCAAATGAATACCGATATAACATGAGGCATTAAGGTAGATTCATATGGTGAGCTCTATACCTGTACAAATTACATTCTCTATCGATCTTAATTTCATACCAAATCATGTTGCAACTGTCAGTGTTCACTTCAAAACACAATAAGATGAAAGTACAATACCTAGCAAGATGCTTGTACAGCATAATTAGGCAATATTTCTTACAGTGATATCTTCCTATGTCAGTGGGCCAACTTTCAGTCAAAATGAACACTTTTTAAAAAATGTAGTCATAGTTGTACACCCATACTTCAGTTGGGTGTAAATGTCTACGTCAGTGGGCCAACTTTCAGTCAAAATGAACACTTTTTAAAAAATGTAGTCATAGTTGTACACCCATACTTCAGTTGGGTGTAAATGTCTACAGGGACAATCAGTTCAGTATGTACACATCACAAATAACACACCAGGGTTCTAAAGATTAAGTTTTTAAACAAGAATTATATCACCAGTTTTTGAAGTTCTTACGAGTTTCTTCTGCAGTGCTATAATACAAAGTTCCAGTAAGTTCCAGGCACAATTCTTGACCAAAAGGCTGACTATCCTAACAGGTATTTTGTGAGGTTCCTCAATTCCTCCATGCAAAAGTATGTCAGAATTAGCCACAGTCACTATTCTGCATCAATCACAAATCACTCACAGCTACACAACTTATATTTTTGCAGTGGCATTGATAGAGATCTTAAAAAAAAACTACCACTATACTTCAACTTAATAAATAGAAAAATAAGAAAATATGAACTAAATATTCCATTCAGAAAAACTATTTAGCCCTAGAAGCAGGAGGATGTGTTCTGTTGGTAGCAGGCATGATAATGCTTGTGTTCCAAGTTTGCAGAAGCTCCATCTACCTTCAGGCAACCCACATTGGACTACATGTGTTGTTAAATTTGCAGCATGCTTTATACTTGTTTCACAGACATCCATTCTTTTAATACCAGTGTCCATATGTTTGTCACCTTTTGCTGTAATTACATCCTGTATGTAATATTCATGTTAATTAAGTGTCCTTGCATTGTGACATAACTGTGACTTCTGTAAAATAACATGGGTACAGAGAGGTTCTTACAATTTAAATTACTGAAGACAAGTGTGTGAGCACTTGTGGTCCGTTTCATGTTTGAGATGGTTGGAAAAAGGGAAGGGTCAGTGGCATAGCTAGGTTTGTTGTGTGCCCTGGGCAAGTAATCACAATGGCCATCCCTGACAGAAATTAAAAACTTTAAAAGAATCATGATTACTTATTGAGTTTCCTTCTATTTGGCTAAATAATTTAAAATCTGTTCAATGCATACTATCAATTTTTTAAATATAAACTATTTATTTTGTGACCCATTTTGCTGTCACTTGGACTCTGCTGCCTGGGGTGGCTGCACCACTCACCCCCTTCTAGCTATGCCCCTGGTCAGGGTATCAGGATGTTAGATATAATCATTTAGGAAAGATAAAATTCTTTGCTTAGGCTCATGCTGCTACTATACTACTATAAAAAACCCAGTTTTCTCAAGTAATTGTTGGTATTTGTATTGATAGATACCAGTCAGGAAAAGCAGGCCTCTCACAACAGCAAGAAGACGATCATCGATAATTCAAGTCTTCTAAGGGTGTTAGACTGTGTTCACTGGTGAATAGTAACAGGCATTTTGAAGGATCCTTATGCCTTCAGTCAGCAGTTCAGGAACTGAAGATGAAGGCACTACAATCCTTTTAAGTGCCAATAACTACTTCCCAGTAGAAACAGCAAAATATACTAGAAGGATTTAATCTTCCAGAACACTGCTGTGAGGGTCTCAAAGGTCTGAAGACAATCCTTGTGTAATATTCCACATTCAGTGCAAGCTTTAAACAAAGTTGAATCTCAGGGTCCAAATAACATGCATGAGAAATAAAATAATATTCTTTTGCCAGGATTTATGAGGCTCAGAAAATAAAACAAAATTTAGGTGGCTAGGAGAATAAGAACCAAGTATTTTAAAATTTACATGGTGAAAAGTTCCACTGCTTGATATATATATGGCATAAATAAAAATGAATTACATTATAAGGCACAAAGTTTCAAGTAGTAGGTTAACAAATTCATCATTTAGCATATAACATAGTAAAGAAAAAAATACATAACAAGAGAAAGTTGAGAGGACTGGGGTATAAGAAATTATGCCAGTAAATAACAATGAGTTAAAACTTGATTCAACCTGGTAGTATGGAGGACAATGGCCTTACTAATAATCAGTTAAGCATCTTTCCCCCCTGCAATTTGTAATAGTTTTCAATCACAGTAAATCAGCACAAGGACAGTGGGAAGGCAGTGCTTAAAGCATTCTGTTTTGCTATTTGCTAAATGATGAAATAAAACTAAAGACTATCCAAACAGGAATATTCACCATTGCTTCAGAGGAAGGGACAGTCACTGAAGTACTGGCAATTGTGATGAATATCTAACTGACTAATTTGGATCTTTGTCTTTGCCTCATACACTACATGGACATGTACATTCTTGTGACAGAGCGTTGCCTTCTATAAGTCTCCACACCATTAAACAGTCTTACACTCCAAACAGGACCAAACTGCAATGTCACCATAATCCATTATGTAAAGACAGAATAGGCTGCAAACCCTGACAAGTCAGAAACATTTTCCAGTGATCTTAGAATATTTTATTTTACTCCATGGACTAAAGACCCAAATAGCTGTAAGAATACCAAAGGAAACCTAATAAGACGAATAAAAACAAGTTACGGGAGAAAGTGAGAAGCATTTCTATAACTACAGTGGGAAATGTGGAAGTAAATGACACTTGTCAGAGTATGACCTAGCACAGTATTCAGTCTCTCTTTCTCTTCATATTCTGTACAACATGCACAAATTGAACAAGAAACCCCATGACTATGAGACAACCCAGACATAACTTCCATCTGATATGTGATCATATGAATGTCAGGTCAACAGAAGCCCGCCAAACTCAGGATATGAATGGCAATGAACCTAAAATCATGATCCTAATAAGAAAAAAGTACTAGTTCAAAAAACATAGTTCAAAGTATAGTAATGTTAATGATGCTTGTATTTTCACAGATTGCATTGTTTTGATGTAAGCATTATTCATTTGCATTAACTGCATAGTTAAGCTGTTATCTGGAATAATCCCACCTTATAGAGATATCAAGATGTAATAATTTATGTCTTCAGTTTATCTCTCATGGCATATATTTTTTCTGTAACATTTTAAACTGATGTGCAAATACTATCAGTGCACGTTCCTCAAATGGAATAAAGTGTATTTTCCTACAATTCAGGTGTAGACTAGTGGCAAACTACAGAATGCCCCAGCGTTTTGACCTTAGTATAAAAAGTGTCAAATAATAATGACGTTTGGAGTTGCGGAGTCTCTTCATATTCCAAAACCTGATAAAAAAAAGTTGATGTAAATAACTACAGTGCAGTGTAACAAGAATTCTGCATACAAGGTGAAGTAATATGCGACCAACACAAAGATATATGCAACAGGGCAAAATGTGGTTTTCAGTGATTTAAAGTAGCTGACATCATGATTAATAACTTGTAGTACATATCTTATACTTCTTATGGCCTTTGTAGTCAGAATTCTGCTTAAGGAATGAAAGAAGACAAATTTAATGACAAAGTTTAAGTATCAGTTCCTGATGTTCATAATACCTATTGAGTTGGTGGCGCTGGTCAGGGTAGGGCATGTTGCTATACTCTTCACCTCTACAGCGCCGCGAGAAAAGAAACCCCGAAACGAATCCCACAACCAGAGCCGCCAGACAAGATGTTGTTACAGCAATGCTCAGTGTTTCTGCTGTGTATATTGGAAGTTTTTCCTGTGATGATGGCAACTTGGCTCCTACGACAGAAAACATATATTATTAACATAATGTTACAACAAACAGCTTAAAATACATAAAAGCCCCTACTTAATTAGACTGTCAGGGTAAATACTTGAAGCCAAGTGTTCATAACAAATTAGTACATTCTTATTATAGTAAAGTCCATGGGATGACTAATGTCATAAAATTAATGGCAAGCCTGAAACATCCTGCATAGATAAAAAAAAAATGTTCATACTTAAGAAAAACTGACAAGAAAATATGAAATGACAAACATATGATAATTTACAGAGGATGCACTTTCTCTTGTGTGAATTCAAGCTTCTGCCATGGTGTAAATGAGATCCTTGCTCCTCTGGGATGCTATGCAACATAGATTGGTAGGCATAGACTTTTCGGGACAACCTATTATTCCCATCTACAAGGGTCAAGCAGTCTCAGTCTTCCTGCGCTGAAGAGGTTTATTTTTTCAGCACAATACTATACAGTGAATTGAAAATCCTTTCTCTGCACAAAAATTTCTGAACTAATCAAGCTATTTATTTACTTAAACGTTAATACCTATAAACCAGCAACAAATACATAACTCCAGCTTCCTGTAAAATAACAATCATCCAGTCAGCACTTAACCTGAATGCCACATCTCTTATCCACAAACTGCTCACACGTGAAGAACCCTCCACTAATATCTGTTAAAGACTATATGGATGCAAGCCTCCTCTAACACAATGTTCATCTAATCAGCACTTAACTTGATTCAGAATCTACAGAACACTCAAGAAAAGTCCCCCTAACTACGTACTCTCCAACCAAGACTACAGTATAACCTACATTGATATATATATACTGTAAGTTATCCCTCAGTGTAAAATGGTTAACTGTGAAAATGAGATATCATTTACATTCAGACAACTATTGGTGCAATAATTCTTTTAGCAGACATATTTTGATATTATGCCTTTACCTGACAATGGCCCATTTCAACCAAAACATGCCGTAAGCACTCTCTTGATATCATAAATATGGTTTTAAAATGTTTAGTAAAATATTATTGGTTACGATTGATGGTATTCTCTCTCCAGTAATTGTTATCTGTGGTAAATTGTATGAGATACACACCGCAATAATTGATTATTAGATTATGTAATACTGCTATATCAACTGCAGAAGTTACACAGCAATAAATGAAATAGAAAATTATCATGTATAACAGGAATGTGACAGCCGTGAAGAAGAGAGTCACGGTCTTTGATGTACAGTCCTGGCACAGTATTTGCCTGGAGACAGTAAGCAGGACTGCTTACAACCCAGCACAGTCCAGACAAAATAATACCTTGTTACCTCTACACCAACCTGGTCACTGAGATGTGTGGTTGTGTTGTAATGTGCAAAGGTACTGAACTACTGTCACTAGACTTACTATAGACCAAAATGGAAAATTAACTATAATAAACAACATTACATCCCCGGAAGTATACAAATTTATATTACAACCCAAGGAAGTAAGAATCCTTAGTATTTTAATCTGTTACTTCAAAATGATTTGCAAGTTTATGTTTACTGCCTTCCATGACCACGAATAATTTTTCGTTCTAGGTCTGATCACACTAGTTGCATGATGTAAGGCAGCGGTATTCAGACTGGGTTCCATGGAATTCTGGGGTTACTTGGGCAACTTACAAGGATTCCACATGCACAGTTCCTCTATAATGAAACTGGTAAACATAATTCTAATACTTATATTACGGTTTTTTTTTTTTTGTTTTCCGCCATCTTTGTGCATGATCAGCCTTGAGTTTATTTTTACTGTAAATCACCAATAATAATTTTTCTTTTCATAAACATGTGTATTTATTTGAATTGTTTAAATAAATTAATGATTTCAATGATGAGTTTTAATCCCACTTAGAATATGGATGTAGGTCTGCACTTTTAGGTGCATTTGCAAAATTGCAGAAGTTGACTATGAGCTTTGTCATGTCTATCTGTCTGTCTCCATGGAACAAATAGGCTCCCACTGGATAGATTTTCATGAAATTTAATATTTGAGCAAGTTTAGAGAATCTGTTGAGAAAATTCAAGTTTCATTAAAATTGGACAAGAATAAGGCCTTTTTACATGAAGACCAAACATTTCTGATCATAACTCACCAAGTTGTTCTCAGAATGAGAACTGTTTCAGACACCAGTTTAGAGAAAATCGAAACAAACATTTTATGTTCAATAACTTTTTTCTAAAATTGTGCCATTTATGACATAATGTGGAAAAATATTGTAGAACCAGGCAGGCCACAGATGACAATATGGTGCATGCACATTGCATGCTGTATACCTAAGGCCACAAATATACACCAAGAATATGTAATACTCTTTGCTTTTCCACTGCAACAATGGTTGCACAAACACGCCTTGTTGTTACAATATGCACACATTACCTCTCTTGTTCATTTGTGTTTGTATTGACTTGTGTAGGTACAGGCTGTGTGAGACCCATCCCCTGTGGTGAAAGTCCTTCCTACCGCATGTCCACAAAACAAGATTCATATACCCCAGAAAATTGGACACCCTGTGCCACACTGGCTTGTAGTGCCATGAAGACAGATAAATAGTCCCTTTCAATGTGTCTTTTTAACTCCTTATTTCCAACTTCCTTTTTCTGAACCCATGCTTGTGTGCTTTTGTATGCAACTAACTTTTGTGATAAACAGAAACCAATACAAGAAATTATAAACAATGCACTGAGTGCAATACCGCAAATATTTTCTATAAGTTACAAAGTTACAGGCACAACACACTTTGTGTTTATAATACGCAAACGATAGTACAAGTTAAATGTGGTGACTATGATGTTGAACTGTCTACACCACACTCACATATTTTCCTGATTGAGACATTTATGCTTGTGCATGTTATAAAAGACAAAATGTTTTGCCACTTTACAGGAAGTTACATCCATAACATTAATACAGAAGTATATTATGATCTCTACTTAATATTGTCCACAAAATATAAAATACAAAAACAGTCAAAACTGTATTAAAATCATTGCCAGTACAAAACCTCACTGTTCTGTTGATGAACAAAAACTACTCAGACATTTGATTAATAAAGTTTTATATAGGATTGAAAAATTTTAGAACCAATGAAAGAGTTTACTGTCATTTTACTGTAAATGTAGAGGATGTATGACAATTTCTGTCATGAATTCTTACATACCATATATCACTTATTCTTACACCAAATACCATTGCATGTAACTAACAATTATAAGCACAATTTTGCTGTATCTCTGATGTCACTGTGATTATAGATTCTAAATGTTAGTTTATATGAAATAAACTTATAATAAAATCTGTGGACCTATAACACCTTAAAAACACTGTGGCAAGTCTAAGTAGTCTGCTTTGACATTATAAAACTCTGTATTTTTCCCACTAAGCACATTTATTAGCAAAATACACAAACAATCAAACATGGCATTAGCATGCATCCATCAAATAAATCCATTAACATAACCCCTATTTGTTTCAACCTCTAAGTTGTCATACTCACAGGGAACATCTGTGTCAACATGTAATTGTATAGTTTAAAATATACAGTAAAGTTAAAATTAACTTGCATCCGTGATTAGTAATAAAATAAAATTTCCTGCATGTAAATTAAAATTGGGCTTACTGTATGCGAACCACGAGCTGGTTAAACTTTGCTAGTCATTCAGAACACTTGCTGCCATTTTGGACGTTATCTTGCAGTAGGTTTATGTGTGTGTGTGTGGAGACGCAGGAGTTTTGCACCACTTGGTGGTTGAAACATGTTACAGATATGTTAGCGGCTTTATCCAACACACACACATATTAATGTTGTATTTTATGGCTATATTTATTTTGTTAATAGCACAAAACATCAATGGCAGCATGGATATGACATCTGAGATATATTGATTGGTTTCTTGAAATTCTCAGAATAAACTGTAATTATTTCCCTAAATAGCAATGAGTGATTGGTCTTTTGAAAAGGAAACACAGGGCATTTTCCATGCAGAAGGAAATCAATTTTTAAATATTTGTTAGTTGAAATTTGTATTTCAGTTGGTTACATGCTATGTTCATATACAGGTTCAAAGACAAAATTTACTTTTTACTCCTACCTGTAAAGTCCACACCGAATCAACAAAAAACAAAATGCATGACTAATTTTCCTAATTATCTTAAAAAGTCAGAATTTAAAGAGAAATATTACACTACACTTATAGAATATTTTAAAACATATGCTGAATCCACACACAAAATGCAAGGCCGAGAATGAAGGATATCAACATAACAGAACTGGAAGGAGTAAGCATATGAGGTGCATAAATAGGAATATAATATCAAGAGGTTCATTTCCAGCCCCGTGCTATACACTTTCACATGACACCCTGAGGACAAACAACATGCACACAAACTGAATTAAGAAAATCATGATAAGATGTCAATAATAAAACAGTATTCAAGAAACTGTGAGATACTAAAAACATCCACATGGCAACCTCAGTGGTCATGTGACCATCACCTTACCTGCGTGGTTGATCTCGGCGAGAGTGTTAGGTATCACGTTGCTTTCGTCCACTTCAATCACTATTTCACTGTTGTCATTGATGTCAAAATCTGAATCGAAATCGCTGCCTGGGTGGTTTGAGTGAACGGGATCGCCTGCCAGAGGTCAACACGCAGGTTAACAGACATGCTGGTTGTAAATGGGGCACTGATCACTTCAAGATATTGGATGCTACTTAAGTTTTCACAAATAACTATGGCCATAGATATTTCAATACAATATTTACTCCATTTGCTGAAGATAAATTTCAAGATAAATATTTCAACTAACTCCAGACAGCAGAACCTTCTTGAGAAGCTAAGAGTAGCTCAGCTCGTCAAGAAATTCCCCACCTTCCATTGCTGCGAAGGTTCATTACTGTCTTCATGAAAGACTACTACCTGACCTTCATACATATTTTACAATTTTTATATTGTTTGTCTGCCATGAAGAGATATATAATGTTTGGAAGTAGCTAGTATTTCAGTAGTGACAGTGACATACTCACATGTCAACAGACCAATGTTAGTAACATTTTATTAAGCAGTAAGGGCTGAAAGAAAGGCCACAGTTAAAAGTGTAAAGAATACTAACAAAAAATTATGTTTTTATTTTGGTGACCAGTGCTTCCATTCTTCACCATACTACAAATTTATTCAGGCAATGTGTCACTGATAGCGTATATAAGAAATAAGAAATATTAGTCTAAACCCGACAAGCATAAAGCCCAACTGTCTTTGTTACTCTAGACGTAAATTCCCACCTCCATACCAGACCCATGCAAGCATTTTGTTAGAACAGAGCAAAAGAGAGCGAAAAGCTTCATTTCACAGTATGACCATTGTCTTAAGTCACATTACAAAACAAACAACTCCATACATCAAAAGTCATTCCATTAACAGACACTCAGCTAATTAAGAAATTCTTCACCCTTCAGGGGGACCCAGTTTTCATTACCAAGTTCACAACAGCCCATTAACAAAATAACAGAAAGCATTTTTACAAGATAATTTGTGTGCTAATAAGATGTAAATAAACTAACATTCAAAAGCAAAGTACTAGGGATTAGGGGGTTATATGCTCGATTTCACACTTCTTTTTCAGCTTATTCCACTTTTGTGTCATTCACACACACACACACATATATATTTATATTAAATGTTAGTTCCATTTGAAGTAATATTCATGACCAATCCCTTGTAAAAAGAAAGAGGAATAGTGAACAAGGAAAAGGACATATGATTTACAATATGAAATCAGTAGAAAAGGATTACTAACCTGCACAAAATTACTTGTCAAAATAGAACATTTTCTCATAGATGTATCAATATTACTGAAGGACTATTCATAATTTTTAAAATGTCTGAACACTGCCCATCTTGTAGCAGCCGATGTGACAAAATTCAAGATTCGTCAGTCATAACAGAGACAGTGTATTACCAGCAGTTAACAATAACGTACACACTGTGGATGGACCAGGGAAGAATACGGTGCATTCCTTAAAAGGCATGATAAAATACTTCCAATAAAGAAAGAGTCTTCAGAAAATTCTTACGTCTTTGTTTGTTTCACTGCGTTATTTTCAAACAATAGGGCATATTTCAAAGTTCATTTGTATGAATCGCCCAGATGTGGACTGCTCATCTAAGCAGAGGCACAGAAATCTATTCAGAGATGGTGGCACTCATGACAAATTCTGTTACCCTTAATGATATGGAGTTGTCAGTAAAGAGGGCCCATGGCTTAGCAGGGCCTCAGAACCATTCTATAAACTTTAACAAAAAATGCAATATTCTTGATGTTCCCAAAGTTGTAACATCATACTCCGAGTTACTAGCCTTTAACAATGGTTCAGCTGAGTTCTCCATGTTTCTGGGATATTGCAATGCATCAGTTTTTGAATGGTATGCAATGTTTTGGGGCAGTGTGGTGGTTCTGAAACATCAGACATGGCACAATATCCCACAAGAACAGAAAACACAGTCACACCCAGGCATATGCAGGGTTGACATGAACACCACAGACACTAAGGAGGGAACACTGCAATTATCTCTGAAACATTCCCAGAAATCGTAAGACAGATCGTTATAACCTCTGATACTAAGTGTTACAGCATATGTTTGCCTTATTTGTAGAATGTTACGTATGATCTGTTTAACATCATTTTTATTCTATATTAAGCTGCTACATCATATTAAAGTTACTCAGGTGCTTGCTGGAATATACACTTAAAGTGCTCAAATCCAATTAAGAAACTCCGAATGTCATTTCTTATTTCCATTGTGTATATATTACATTTACAATGACCTTGAAAGAACCCTCACCCCTATTTCATTTACTCATTCACAAAACTTAAGAATTCAAACTTTTCCTCTCAGAACTTAGAAATAAAGTTCATAATTCAAATTTCCTGTATGATTAAGCTAGCATAAGGACAAAATAGGTTAACATTATGCTACATTATCGGGGATGTGCAGCTTTGAAACGGAAATCGCTGGTCCCAGATCTTTCCATCTACAATCACTTAACCTTCCTGCATTAGACCTCTGCCAAATTTCCAGCAATTAGAATATTAAAAACACGCACAATTAACCCCATTAAAAAGGACCATAACATAGGTTATATTGTACATGATTTGGCAAAATTACACTACATAACAATTAAATTAATGAGAAATACTGAGTATAAAAAAGCATAAGATGTATCTGTGCCCAACTTACAGAATATTTCTTTATATTTTCACATCACATCTTATTGGTGAGTTTTTTGGAATTTTAAAAACCAAAGTCAAAATTTGAAAGGAAACATTCTTTATTAAAGCCTAACTGTTAACAAGAGGCGTAACTCTTTCTTGCACTGTTTTATCATGAATGCAAGAAAGTTGTTTTGTTTCACACTCTAAACAATTTCTTATTTTGCCATGCCCATTACCTCTGTTTAACAATATATGCTACATTAGCACTATTCATCAGGGTTCTTGTAATGTATGAAAACAATTCTGCAGTGACAATAACAGTGACAGAGCTTCTGAAATAAGCAAAACATAAAGTGACTGATGATTCTTGCACAGCTGAACTATAGCATCGAACTTTTCAGTTTTTAAGATTAATCCACAATTTAATCATATTCCAATGTTTGACAGTGCTAGATAGAGTGTTCAGTCAACCATTATATAATTTTTAATTCTGGATGACAAGCTGACAGAAGGATTAAAATTACCCACTAAATTCATTTGTCTATGAGAACTGACATGATTAGTGCTCCTTCATCACCTAAACAATTTATTTTATTATTATAAACTTGCAAGGACATTTGTTACCTTAACTTTGCAAGTGTTTTACAAATAACATAGCAGATGTCATACATGCTTGACAACTGCACCAAGAGCAGAAAATACCCAGTACTAAGACAGATACAGAGAGAGAGAGAGAGAAAGCATAGTAGGGTATAGTATCTTGGCAGATCCCGTTCCAAGAGGAAGGTGAAGGTAATAGGGAAAGGTTTCATTTTCCTTTGCTTGCCCTAATGTTACCCTGTGCAGCCTGACATACATTCTGTCCTCTATAACCTGGCTGCAATGCACCGTGTTTATGCACCTATTTCTGAGGAGTACATTACAGCATACAACATATTCGTGCTGTAAACCATAACTTATACTCCAGAAGAGCTGTGTATCAGTCACAATTCACTTTTTTACTCTGTTCATGACTGAATTGCTGATCGTGGGTCTTCTTAGATTTCTTTTTCATTACAGGTATCTTCAGTATGATCAGAACATGTAAGTAAGTTGAGGGGAGTCTTCATGCAGTGGTAAGAATGATCATTACATTGCACATCTGAATGTACCTATAAATAACCGATTTAACATACACTGTAGCATATTCAGCTTTCTCTTACATTATTATTCATAACTTTCTAAAAAAGTATACTCACGGTATCAGTGTACAGTTCTAACACTACATGCACCTGTTGCAAGAATCTTTACAGTTTTCCCAATTTTGAAGCTGCAAATCATTATCATGATTATGTATGCCTGTAATCATAACTGTTTTAAATACTTCCCAAATCTGTGATGAGAAAACCGACTGGAAGTCATAACTGAAACTTTTTAGCAAGCAGAAAATTTTGGTTACAGTCCTTAAATATTTAGTATTAAGCATCATGTTTCCATGGTTAATAAAAGCCAACATAATTAAACCAATGAAGTTGGGAATTTAAATGGATATATACCATTTATTATTATTATTATTATTATTATTATTATTATTATTATTATTACCGTCATCATCATCATCTCATATTACACCCCAAAGTGTTTGTTAAGCATGGGAAATGAGTTTCATCAGTGTATCTTCTACATAACTATCAGAAAAATGAGGCAAAGATCAAATTAATAATAAGGAAATTAACAAATATATGTGAAATGAAAAGCTCTTTTACTCTTTGTTCCTAAGTTACAATTCCGCACCTCTGGTTTCAGCTACCCTCATCTGCCACTTAATATATTTGGCCAGCTGTTTCACTACCTGAACATATGCTTCATGCCAATGTTCTGTTAAGTACAATGGAATATATTCAGTAGCTGTAATATTCTTTTTCCCAAACATTATAAGTACGCAAAAGGTTCTGGAATTTACAGACTAAATGCTGTATAAATGCACATCATAGAAACACAATATTTATTTAATGGAGATATATACTGGTGACAAAACAAAACAGGCATTGAGGGAGACATATCTCTAGTGCCTAACAGTGTACAGTACTGGTACCCAAAGTGTGCTCCATTGATCCCAAAGGATATATCGTACCATATCATATCATATCCTTTATTTTCCTTCCGTAAATCCGTACAGGATTACATAATCCGTATGGATATGGAAATCATCATATTTGTTGGGATTAAGGGGTGACATCAACACAAGTGTGTACAACAATCACATGGTTATTTAGTATGATAACTATAATAAGATAGGACAATACAGATTGTTTAGTGTAATAAAACATAATAAGGATAAAAATAAAAATTAAAAGTAAAAATGAAAATAAACATAAAAATAGTGGAGTAAGTTAGAAGCAATTAGAGGT
>Ga0123354_10002897_pt1 | contig 23268 bp, 14 predicted proteins | sample TergutLab28metaG_2_FD_97872 | JGI IMG/M metagenome (GOLD analysis project Ga0123354, IMG submission 97872) | Labiotermes labralis P4 segment gut microbial communities from Petit-Saut dam, French Guiana - Lab288 P4 | ecosystem: Host-associated > Arthropoda: Insects > Digestive system > Gut ... | reverse complement strand
TTAAATATTTGGATTTTGTTTTTTTAATTATTTTTTTTTAAAATAAAAATAAACAAAAAAATAATAAAAAGACGTGAAAAAAAAAAAATCAAAACCCCCCCCCCCCCCCCCGGTCTGTCCATTCATAAGAGGATCTACACTAATTGGAACAAGAGTGCTGCAGCAGGAAGCAAACAGAAATTTCTGTCTGAGAACTGTCACTTCCATAATGCAGCAGTCTGGCCAGATACACACTGGCTTAGCTGTGAATAATTCAACCAGCTGACTAATACACTACACCACTGATACACTACTCCAACAGTCACATGAACCCACGCCTCTGATCCAAAAACTGAAATATGAATAAAACTTCAGTACAAAATGCATTAATTACATTTATAAAACATAAATCAAGCATATAATTGCAGTTGTGAACAAGTGCAATAAGACTGATTCACAATTACATGCAAATTGTTATCATCACAAAAAATAAATTGTGTTATTAAATTATGAATGAAACAAACCCATAACTTATGCATTGACAGTGGTCTGCAAGTTTGCACTAAAACACATGAAAGACGTACTCAAAACTTTTTATGATTTTGTATTGTGGTGTTTACTAGTGGCAAAATAAATAGTAGCACATATGAAGGTTTATTCTGATGCCAAAATGTAGCCAAAAGAATAACAGCAGATGGTATGTGCCACTGGTTTATTGGCGCTAACACAGACAATCTCTAACCCTTTCATTTGCAAGATTTCCTTATGTTCACAGAATCCAAAAGAGAGAAGAGAAGTCTTCTATACAATTTCAGCATACACAAACAAATATAATAAAATCTGATGCACATCAAATCATCTAATTCATTATAATCACTCTTTATCAAATAATTCTAAACATGTCCGAATGTTACAACATGTAGTTAACATTCAAACAATTTGTTTCAATCACCATAATTACAGAAAATACTGTAGGACGACCCTGTTTTATTCACTCTAGTATCGGACAGGTCAAAGTTCATACGACCTCATACTACTTTGACAGAATAACGAAACAAAAGCACACAACTGTACCTAACTTCAAGAAGCAGCGTCCTAATTCAGAAACTAGATGCCCCTCAGTCAACAAAAATCCCTGCTTTTAACCTTTTGGTGCCGGAATTATTTTTTTAATTTTAGCACACCCTGTATATAAAATGTGAATAATACAGGAACCAAATATGTTACAATTATGAAACAAACCGCATTTTGAAGAGAAAAAAAACGGAGAGTATATACCGTGTTTAAAATATTCAGCGCCTATATTTGTTGCATAAATAAATAAAATGCAACTTTAGAGGTTAGCGGTGCGGTACGACCATTAAAGTTGACATTAGGCGTCAAAAGGTTAACTAAACCAAACATTCATTACCATGTATACAAAAGCTCACCAAAGGTCCCTACACTAAGCACAAGAATTCAGTCAATATCTCCATGCTCCCTTTATTTAATCAATTTTAACATTTTTCCCCTGTACAAGCCCATGTTTCCCCATGTGGTTTCTTGCAGGTCCCCTGAATAAAATCTGGCATGTGTTTCATATCTCTCATATATATATTCTACATACCCAGTCAATCTTGCCCTCCATTTCATTAGCCTAATGTTAATAAATGGTAATTACAACCCTCCCAATCATTACTAAGTTTTCTCCAGTCTCCCACCCTAAGTCCCATATTCTATTCAGCACTGTATTTTCAGACTTGTGTCCATGCCTTTTGACAGGAGACGCAACCTCCCTCATAGAAACCAGGTAAAGTCATTCATACATTTTAACATCTTATTCTCATATACAAGATGAGAAAAGACTAAATGAAATGGATCATAAACGTAATTTTGATCTGTTCAATCAATCCCACATATTTCATTTATGAATAATACCCATATCAGCTACACCCTAAAAACAGTATGATCTCTCTTGCACTGTAATGCTGAGACATGCAAATATTAAGCATATATAAATCCTATAAAATGTACACAAATATGCTGATTCCTTTTGGCACATTGTCGTTTCAATCCAATACTATGTATACGTACAAATGAAAGGGCTATTTTTTATGGCCTGGCTCATTAGCAAAGATCTCCTCATCCGAATATAAAAGACAATGAACTTGTAATTTTTATTCACGTGCTACAAATACTCCATGTGGCCAGCAGTACTGATCTACTGAGTTACAACAATGGTATCACTTACCATGTTACATTATAACTTGTCACCTAGAAGAATTGTGTGTTGTTGGTCCATCACCAGAAGCCTCAGTCCCTGAATGCAGTAAACAAGACAAGCCAAATAAATGCATGCACAATATTTTCTACAGCGTTGTATTTAAAAGTGTACTGCTCTACAAACACAATATCTATAAAATACAAAAGAAGATAAATTTTACACGCTATGGGCAGAAATCTCACCACCCACTGGGATTCGATCCCCAGACGGGGATCGATTCCCAGTGGGTGGTGAGATTTCTGCACCCATCCAGACCAGACCTGGGGCCCACCCAGCTTCCTGTCAAATGGGACCTGGGTCCCTGTCCCAGGGAGCAAAGTAGCAGGGGCATGGCATTGACCAGCCACCCCCATCTACTAAGGTTAAAAGAAAAGTAGAGCAATATCTCTACTCCCATTCTGGACTTTCATGGCCTGTTCTATGGTGAACTTTAAGAGGATGAATTTTGAGGGGAATTGTTATAATGTTCCTTGTTCCATGATACACACAAAACACTACAGAGTTACATGACAATGTGTCAGAAACCATCTGAAATATCAATCTCCAACAATGGTGATGTCCGCAAATAAAATGTTACATTAGCTGCAGAGGATTCCTGGCTTCAATGAATTGGGATGCTGCTGATGAGACTTTGAAAAATATTTTGGGCTTGACTATCAAGAGCTGCACATTGGTGTAGGTCATACTGAAATCTCTAGGAATGGTGAGGTTTGTACTGTCAAACCCGTAAAGCAGAGTCCTTCTTCAGAACACAACAGGTACTTAGCTAGTCAAGAAACTCTCATTTTACAGAACCTGTACGTTCATTATTGCAATCACAACAGCCCGTCTCCTGTCCCTATCCTGAGGCACATCAATCCAGTCCATGCCACCCTCCCACACCACTCCTTGAAGATCCACTTTAATATTATCCTCCCATTTATGCCTGAGTTTTCCAAGTTGTCTCCTTCCCTGATCTCCCCACTAAAATCCTGTATGTGCCTCTCCTCTCCCCCGTATGTGTTACATTCCCCTCTCATCTCATTCTTCTTGATTTTATCAACAGAATAATAATATCTGGTGATAAGTACAGATCATAAAGCTCCTCGTTATGTAGTCTTCTCCACTCCCCTTGTATTGTCAATGAAATGTTAAAACATTATGATAAGGTGGAAATTGTATCTTTAAAACATATGCGGCCATACGCGTTATGCCTGGACTGTCGGACCGACCAACAAACTATCTTCACAGGGCAGAGTACTCCTTAGAAGCTAATAGGCATGGTTTCCACCTTCCACGAGTGACTGACACTTGAAGTCAGAGGCATCATGTTCCCTCAAAACACTGGTATCAGATTACCCTCCAATGCAATGGCACATCCCAGAGGAACGCAGTCCTCAGCAACACCACCATGAAACAAACAAAATTAAAAAAAATAGTCCTTCCTTGGCTACTGAAGAAATTCCCCACATTTTATGGAGACCTGAAGGCTCATTATCATGTTCATAACACCCCACAATCCCTCTCTATCCTGTACCATACATATCCTGTCCATGCCTTCCCATCCTGTTTTTCTACGATTCATTTTGATATCACCTTCTCAACTACACCTAAGTCTTGCAAGTGGTCGCCAACCAACACACAGGTTGTATTCAGTATCTTTCACAGAAATCCATCTCTGCCTGTGGGCCGGGTAGCTCAGTCGGTGTAGCGACTGACTACGGGCTGGACGGTCCGGGACGAGATTTTCGGCCCGTCCAGACCGGCCCTGGGGCCCACCCAGCTTCCTGTAATATGGGTACCGGGTCCTTCCTGGGGGTAAAGTGCGGCCTGGGTGTGCTGCTGACCACTCACCTCCTTCTAGTGCCACGGTCATGGAAGAGTAGAGCTATACCTCTACCCACCCTCTGGGCCACACCGGGCCTGTAACGGGATCACTTTACCTTTACCATCTCTGCCTAGTAACTCTGAGATTAGTGACAATTTTAGTGGATCTACTGGCATGAACCTGAAAATGACGGACTAGAAATTGCATCAGAACAGCAGAATATCAATGGGACACTACATGCAAGGCTGCGGCACTGACCTGTCTGAAGCTGTGGATGTGATAAGGCATCAGTGTACTGCTGCATGTAGAGATTTTGTCTGCTAATGACATCACCAACTTGCAATGATAGCTGGGTCCCATTCTTTACAAGTTCATCTGTCTGCATCCGCAGCTGCGACACCTTTCCAGCCAGGTCACGCAGCTGATCTTCCCCAGTCACCACCTGCAACATTGATTGCAGCTTGTAAGGTACGACCACCAAGAACAATTGGTCATGGTAAGTATAAATCCAAGTACCAAATTCTAGAAAATAAATCTTATGAAAACTAGTCTCCTTCAAATTGACTGATAGGTCAGCAGACCTTGCAGATTAATAGCTCAGAGACATATACCACTGTGCAAAACTTTGGCTAATAGAGATCTGCAATATTTCTGCTAGACACAAAATAAAGGATTCACAAATCAGCGTTTACTATTTTTCAAACAAAACAGGACTATAAGTTTATAATCCATCACTGTATCATATGTAATATGTTTACCTGTAGTGACTCAAATTAATCATCAGAATGACATTAGCTTTTGAAAGACTGGTTGTACACCTGTGTACATACTCACAACTTTGATTACTGGAAAATGCTGAAGTGCATACGCACACACACACACACACACACACACAAGCACATGGACAATAATGACCGGGTATATTTGTATTATTGTCTGGCCCATTCACTTCAAGTGCACTACTGTTTGAACAGGTTCAGCAGTATGTCTCATATCACTGTTCTGCTCCATATTATGGTAATTAGATCTGATAATGTCTTAAATTTTTATGACAAAATGTTCCAAATACATACATAAACAAAGAAGATATGGTAACCACGTGTCTTATCACAAACAAGTTTAAACAACAAACAAAGATGCATGACACTAGTTTCATTATTCATTTTCTGTAGAAAGAATATACAATGTACAACAGAAAGTCACATCTCCTTGTCCAAGAAACTACTTGGAGATTTTAATAAAACTGTATACTGTAATCTCAACAAAATGGCACTGAGCGAATTTACTTCTGGATCTAACATACAACACCCATTTTAAACAGGGTTCAGTTTGAACTACGTCAATTGTTTCCAAAATGAAAAAACTGCACAAAATATTTTGTATGATAATACTCACCGATCTCATTAATATCTATAACTGGAAACAGTGTATAATAACACAGATACTTAACAAATGACATGGCAAATCAACACACCTGATGTGATAGTTTTTCAACGGTCATATTGAGGGCACTGTGCAACGCAGACTTAACACAGCTGCCCTCCAGTGTGGTAAGGCGAGCACTAACGTTCTGGCCCAAGTCCTCCAGTCCAAAAACTGACTTCTGGAATACATAAAACAATGCAAATCTTCACACGAAACATCAACACCCCCTGCCCTACTTCCAAAAATATCTTATTTCAGGAAAACCTGGATTCTTACACGTCTCATTCAACACTGATAATGACGTCTTATTATCTTTTCCAATCAATTATGACTTACGGAATTATATTTTGGGGGAGCTCTTCCTATAATCAAAAAAGTTTCAGGATACAAACGACAGCAATTAGAATTATTTTGAGACTTAAGCATTGGACACTTGTAGAAACTTATTCAAAAAATTAAAAATTTTACCACTCAAAACAAAGTATATATTTTCTCTTCTTCTGTTTGTGGTAAATAATGGGGATCTTATCATGACAAATTCTGAAAATCATTACATACAGACTAGACAAAGTAACAATCTCCCCCAGCCACTGGCCAATTTAACTATCTATCAACAAGCAGTTCACAACTCAGGTAAACAACTTTGGAACAAGCTACCCTTAGAAATAAAAAGAATGCAAGAAAACCTACTAAGTTTAAGTCAGCTATAAGGAAATTCCTGAATATACATTCACTTTATACATTGGCAGAATTCTATAATACAGGGGTGCTGGTAAGTCCTTAGCCCGACCAGGAAGGAAACTAGCTAATGTTTCTCTCAGAATGGCATGAATTTCCTCTGGCTCCTTGCCTTGCAGGGAGGGGGGGGAGGGACTTGATAACAGCTTGCATCTCGATGTTGTTGAAATCGCACGCATCCCTGACATGCTTCCATGCTTGTTTCTTTCCTGGTCGGGCTAAGGACCTATCAGCACCCCTGAGCTTAATGCACATGCTTATGGTAAGGAAATGCTGACTACAGTTATTCTCAAAGTCTGTTGGCATTTACAAACACAAAATTATTTCAAAATTGTTTTAATGTTCATTCAATCTTAAGTAAATACTGATTACAAGAATTCAACAAGACTGTACTACTTTATATAAGAAACTGCATTTAAAATTTATGAAGCTTACTTCATTTATCATAATAAAACCAATTAGATGCACTAATTTCTCAAATTTATTTCTGGAATAAAACTCTACATGTTTTGGACAGTTCTTCTGTCCATCATCAGGAGTCCTTCACTGTATGCACAGCAATACATAAAGGTTTTCTGACAGCTTGCTCACAAGCTGTCAGCAAACATGTATGACACATACCATTGCTGTGCGTACAGTGAAAAACTCCTTATGATGGACAGAAGAACTGCCCGAAACATGTAGAGTTTTATTCCATAAATAAATTAGAGAAATTAGTGCATCTAAAAAAGGTAAAGTGATCCCGTTACAGGCCCGGTGTGGTCCAGAGGGTGGATAGAGGTACAGCTCTACTCTTCCATGACCGCGGCACTAGAAGGGGTGAGTGGTCAGCAGCACGCCTCGGCTGCACTTTACCCCCAGGAAAGACCCAGTACCCATTTTACAGGATGCTGGGTGGACCCCAGGGCCAGTCTAGATGGGTGGAAAATCTCGTCCCCACCATGATTTGATCCCAGACCATCCAGCCCGTAGTCAGTTGCTGTACCGACTGAGCTACCCAGCCCATAATTAGTGCATCTAGTTGGTTTTATTATAAGAATTTATCACGATGCACAGTCACCTGAACATCAGATTCTTACTTAGTTTGTAATTATTTATATGTTTTACAATCTAGCATGTTATGATCAGTACATTTATGTTTACTCAACATATTCTGCATCCAGTTTGGAAAGAACAAGATTGCGAGGTAGACCAAGAAAAGACAGCAAGATGAGGTGAGAGAGGATGGACAAATAGTTGGCGGAGAAGGGTGGTAGGAAAAAGGACAAGAGCAGAGAGGAATGGAAGAAGCTCCTCAGAATGGCAAGGAATCATCACATTCTGCAAATGCCAAAAGAATGAATAAATGAATTCTACATCCAGTGATTGTAGTAATCCTGTCTGGATCTATTTGAATATCATAAATAAATAAATACAAATACATAAATGTATTACTTATGTCTTAAAAATGCAGTAAATTTCGTTGTTGCCTAAACATATAACATGAATTTCTAAGTGTGTTTCTTTACGAGCATTGGCATATGCAGACACAGGTTGTTTAAAGGTTAAATCTCTTAGCAAATAAATTGAAAACAGTGGACAATTCTCAAACAGCGTTCATGTGCTAGCAAAGAATTGTAAGCAGTGGACGATTCTCAGTCAAGTACCAGCACGTCAACACTGACCACATCTCAAAGAGTACCCATGTACTAACACAGAAACTGTAAAGGGGGACCAGCTTCCAAACTCTGGATGGCAGCCAGACCAAAGTGTACACAAAGACTTACTTTATTCTTGCTTTCATCTTCAACAAGCCATTGCAGCTTCTTGCTCAGTGTATCATTTACAAGCGTCATGTTGGCAGACAGCTGCTGTACAGCAGCCTTCATTTCTTCCCTTTCTGCCTGATCCTCTGTTGAGGGTATCTGTGACTGCAGTGTCGTGTTCGCTATCTGCGCCACTCTTTGCTGGAAACATCAGTACATTCAAATGAACATGATAATTCACCATCAACACTTTAAATTGTATTCTTGGGGTGTAAGAGGGTTCCTCAATACTGCAGCCACTTTGGGTTTATTGTACCAGCCCCAGACCACAATGAATGAATAAGCAGCCATAGTGGTATAATGATATAGCTTTCAGTAAACTCAACCTGAAGTACACTAACACATCCTAGCAGACATAAATTACTAAATTATTTTTCCACTCACTATGGTCTTCCCTGGATTTACAACACTTGTTCAGAACAAAGGTAGTAGGCATAGCAATCACGAACATAACAAATTAACCCCTTAATTGTTTCTGTTATGACAACTGTACTGTCTCCCATTATTTTGCCCTTCAGAATTTTTTATAAGAGAAAAATCAGAGCACACAAGATACAAATAAAGATTTTGTAACCACTGCCTGAACAAAGCTGGCAGAAAATGTTCTAGTTCCAACACTTCTCCTAGAGTGCAGCAGCTGTCACAGTTCTTCCTCTCAATGAAATACTATGGTGAAAACAGGATGAATTCAAAGCAGGAGATCAGAACACAACATTATGTTGAAAACAGTATGGCGTCTCCCAGCTCTCACATAATATTATATTAAAAACAGGGAACGGGTTAAAAAGCTGAGTTGTTGGTTCATACCTTGAGAGTCGTAACATTTTCAGACAGGGTCTTCGAAGATTCCTGTAGTTGGCTGTTCTCATTCTTGAGCATTGTGACAGTTGTGTTAAGGTCACGAATCTGGCTGCCAAATGAAGCCACACTAGTTGAAAGGCTCTGAACATCTTGAGGAAGATTCACAAGTTGGGGAGCAGCCTTCAGTCTGTCATCTACATCACGCAGTCCAGCTTGGACCACTAACAACTGTAAACACATATCACACAGGGTAGAACAGTGGTACAGAATCTGCCTTGTTTTTACTACTTATGTCATCAAATCCTGCCAAGCATTCACATTACCTTTAACCACTTAAAGCAAAATGCAAAATCTAAGACCTTAAACCTGCTATTACTATGATTCCCCTCCTTCCAAATCCAAGGTACATATTTCTCTTAACCCCACCAGTAAACATTCCTGATCCACATTGACTGTCCTGACTTCAAATCTCACTGTGAGGTCAGCTATACTAGCTAAAGCATTTTGTAGTTTCCCACACTCTCAGGGAAATGATGGAACAGTACCATAATACATGCCGTGAACACTTCCTTCCACACCATTTCAATTCAGTATTCACAAAACAAATTACTTCTCAATGATAGGTAATGCACGCACTTGAAAGAGTGTCATTAAATAAATCAAGAATCAATCATCTTTAAGTCTAATAAAACTTCTGCAGCTGGTAGAGCACCACCAAACAGGCTATGAACCAATAAGCAAAGCAACCGACTAACCAACCTACCAACCAACCAACCAACCAACCAACCAACCAGCCGTGTGCCCAACAGAACAAGATGTTCACACCTGTAAAACACTTAAAAAATTTTGCTTCATGCAAATGTTCCCAGTTATTCACCCAAAGTATAATTATTTTTAAGTTCAACACATTCCTAATGACCGCTGTCACATTATGTCCCAACTACCTTACGCAGACACAACACACTGACCAGCCTCTAAATTTAGAGAACCAGTCTGATAACTTTAGGGGTTTTGGTGCTTGGATAGGTTGTCAGAGATTAAAATGACACACTAAAACTATTATTACCACATCAAAATCAACACTCTGGATGTCATTACATTACAAATGGTTACTACCATCTTATGTCGGAACAACAGTTTTCAAGTCAATTATCCTTCACAAGTTTCTCCAACAGATATGGATCCTCACAGCACATTTTCACACATCCAACAGACCTGAGCACTGAAGTTCTCCAGCTGCAGAGAGACAGCAGAAAGGTTTCTGGCGAGCAATGTCTGGTTTTGCTGTAGCTCCCTGGACAGTGAGTGGCACTTCTGGAGTTCTTCTGGTACACCCTGACTACCCGCAGCAACTGCAATAATGCGCAGGATTTTAACATAATTACACTCTTCATATACATGTATATAATAAAAAAAGTGTCGCTTCAAGTCACTTTGAGGTGTGCCATCCCCGTTGTGTGTTTAAACTATAAGGTGAGGTAAACTTAGTCAAAAACACAACTATGAATATATGGCTAAATGATGGTATTTATTAGCAATAGAAAAGTACATGTTTTGGCCTATAGCAGTCATCATCAGCTTTTGACAACTTTCTTGCTATAAGAGTTATGTATAATATGCATAAACCACATGTCAATGTTGAGATCTCATCAACATTATCATTTGCATGCGTTTGTTAAGCTAAGTTTGGTGGGATGTCTGTTGCATAAATGGATTTACAGGTAGCTGGAAGATGTCAGACTAACCAAATCCACGAAAACCACCCCCTCCCCAACATAGGAGCATTTAAGATACCACACCTGCAATCACAGTTTCCTCCCAACCCCACATCTAACTAACTGAAAGGATCCACACCCAGCTACCTGTAAATCCATTCACGCAACAGACATCCCACCAAACTTAGCTTAACAAACGCATGCAAATGATAATGAAGATGAGATCTCAGCATTAACATGCGGTTTATGCATATTCATATATAACTCTTACAGTAAGAAAGTTGTCAAAACCTGATGATGGCTGCTACAGGCCGAAACATGTAGTTTTTTATTGCTAATAAACAACATCATTTAGCCATACATTCATAGTTGTGTTTTTGACTGAATTTACCTCACCTTATAGTTTCAAGCCACATTTGCTGAATGTCAGCTGCAAATTCACTACTACCTGAGGCCATAAACACTCCCTACAAGACAATAAATGTCTGTGAGATTCGTGGCTCACATGCTAGGGAAAACGAAGATTAGAGTCTTATGGCATGCGATGCCGTGATAGGTGATGGAGTTGTAAGAAACGTTTGGGGCAAAACAATAGTTTTAAATCAATATTCTACTTTTGCTCCTACTTATTATTTATAATTTATAACACAACAGTTCATTTTGTTTAAACTACCAAACATTTCAAATTCACACATTTCATTAAAATGCCATAATATGCCAGGGATCACTTAGCTATATTGCACTGAATAGTAAGGAAGAATTAGCATAGAAATGGCAAAGAGTGATCCTGGCCCATAAATCTAAAACCCCTGAATTCCATGTAATACCTGAGCAAACCCAAGGGCCTGTAAACCATCATATTTGTTTCACTTATGCATTTGAATTGATATTTCTCAAATTACTGTTCATGAATTCACAGCTTTCTAACATTGCCAAAGCAACTTTGCCTACTGACATACATAAATTGATGAACATATTATATAACTTGAGTCAGCTTTCCCCAACTATGACCATGAAAAGGACCTTCCCTGCTGTGTGTTTGACTGGCCAATTTTCTTGTTCTGCTCAACCATTCAACCTTGTCATATAACCCACCCACAACCCAGTGCCAACAACTTCTATTAGAAGGACAAATATGGCAGGTTTGTCAAAAACACTGGTAACCATGAATTTAAAAAAAATACAGAGATTGTAAAGGAATTAACCCTTATCCTGCTAACGTGTAGAATATGGTGAGCTCCTAATAATAAAATATGGTAGATGGGATTTAACTCGGCGTTTAAAGGGTTAAATACAACCCTAGTTTTGGCCTAAATACAGGATTATAGAAGAAAGTGGAAGCAACACATGAACAGAATACTTCATAAGATTACCGAGAATAAAAAAACAACAGACCAAAAGGCAGAAGGAACCAGGGGAGACCACTGAAGAGACTTCTGGATACAGGAGACCAAAACAGGTAAAAAAGTGGCCCAACTCTGTGATAACTAGTCGATGTTGGCCGCAGAACTACGAAGTGTCATAACTTGGAAGGCCACGATAAAATTATCCACTGCTGTGAAAACTTATATGATGAGCTTATTTTCAAAAACACATATATCCATTCTGGTAGCAACTGAGTTACTTAGGAGAAAACATGCAGGATACAGACCTCTAGTACATTGTACAACTGTTGTGGTCAATGGCCTGGTAGTCCTGACACTGTAGGTTGGGAAGTTTCTGCTTTCTTGATAGGTATCTTGTCCCTCGGTCTTACATAATCAGAACACACCTCATGTCAAGAATGGACATAATTGTTTTTGAAAATAATTACCTCATACATAGCATGTTAAAATGGGCCTTAATAAAATAGTGTGAGGCCACACAAAAAGTGACCGAAGGACTACACTGTGAGCAACTTCTGGTACATACATTGTGGCAGAACAACAAAGAAATCGTAGGAAGAGGATGGATACAACATGAAAGGCTCCTGGTACATGAAGCCACGCAATACACCGCACCTTGGTCGAGCTCATTGCGCAGTGAAGTCACCTGCTCCCGGATGTCAATGAACAGCCACATAACAGTGGTAGTGGCCACTACACACGCGAACACAAGGAATGCGGTGCAAGCACGTAGCAGCGAACCGAACAAACCGCGACGATAAAACATCCGACACCGAGTGCCTCCACCCCCGCCACTGCTGCCTCCGCTGCCACGATCCTTTCCACTCCAATAATCATCATGCTCATCAGTGGACTCCGATAGCAGCTGATCCTGAGGACTAGACCCACCACCACCGCCACCGCCGCCCCCCAAACGCTTCCCTGGGCCTGAATGGGCCACAAGAGCATCGAGCTCTTTCCGCTTCTTCATCTTCTTGCCCGCACGCAGTGGAACGGTTACATGGTGGGTCGACCCCATTGCAGCACATCAGTATATTGAAAGCAAACACCGCTATCACAGTATCGACAATAATAACGCCAGTTTTGTTGACCACGTCATCCCTAAACGTCTCTCCGAACCCAGTTGTCTTCTTCATCGATCCGCCCGCGCCGCCGCAGAACGGTGATTGCAGCACAGGCCCTGCGGCGACATCCTCCCACGGACCACGAAATTACACAGCTGCCTCATCACTCCTTGGCCGGCATGGTGACGGACGATGTATTGATCATTATGGGTACTATCGAACATAACTATCGAATGATTCGCAGTAGGCATTCGAGAAATGCACGTATTGTTAGCGTGTCACGGACTATACCGTAATTATAAAGAACATCCAAACGATCAATATTTATTGTCAATAGCGACAGTATCAAGGATTGGTCGGTATTTTCACTTCAGCTCTGAGGTCGCATGGCCAGTATTTACAGTCAGTATTTCAATCAGTAACATTCAAGTTGGGTAATAATAGAACAAGTGCCTTCCAATTACATTAGGACATAAAAATTCATCTGTACCAGATCTGAAATGCCTAGAGTGCTCAATTTTGTCAAACGCTTTCCTAAAGTTTCATTGAAGAATAATGATTTTCGTTCTTATGTCATCAACGAACACATCCTCCTCCAATTGCCTGCATCATGATTGAATTTACATGTGTGCTACTGCTGGCAGGAATACTGATCATGCAAGGGATACTTAATGATTAGCTCAAATGCACTGTGTTTTCAGTTGATTGATTGTCACATGATGCAAAACAGGTGGGTAAACTTACATGTTTAAACTTGTCTTAGTTCAACAAAAGTCACTTTTCAAACATGGTGTATTCTTTTCATTCCCATTTCATTACCAGTGACAAAAACATGCCCCACATTTTTAAAGAAAGTGTCTTGTATAAACACAAAACTGTACTAATATTTTTTCCAGTTCCTCTCAGCAACTGTTGGTGTAACAAAGTGAAAATCAAGTTATTCATATGCTTAATTAAGTACCATGCTGTGATGAGGTATGGCAGAGTCACATTATGTATTAACCTCAGCACTAGCTGGATGTGAGTGGTCAACCTCATACCACACTAAGCTTTACACTGGGGATAAGTCCCCAGCACCCATAGAATAGAAGGCTGCTGGGCTAGCAGACATATACACATGTATTTAAAAAACAGCCTACAACCACCTTCTTCCAAATTATTCCCAACTAGTCATTAACAGTCACAGTCTCATTTGATGCCCTATGACATCTGCACTGGAGAAAACATTACTAAACAAACTTATGAACAATGACTCAGGAACAAATAATGAATAAATAACCTCAAAGAGTGAAAACATATAATGAAAACAAAATTTGTAAGTAATCAGTCCAGTTGGTTATTATCAAATGTGGAAGTCTACTTCATGTCTTAGAACATCAAGTCAAATTAAAGTGTGCAGTACCATACAGAAATAATGCTTCATAATTATAAACAAATTCCTATCAATTACCAGCACACTCCAAACATGCAAGCAAACAGGAAGAGGGTAAATTTGCTAAAGTAATTTCATTTTGTAGACAAACATATAAGCATGGAGGTGCATGTATTTATGTCTTGAAAGATATCCAGTTTAATACTATTAATCTAGATCAATATAATGAAGACCTGGAAATCTGTGCCTTGAAGTTACGCTTATTATCAAGCAGCTTTACTATAATTTGTATTTATAGATCCCCTACAGGAAATTTTACTTATTTTTTACATCAATTGGAATCCATTTTGAATAAATTGTATAAAACATCAACTGAATTAATCGTTTGTGGTGATTTTAACATAAACTATTTTAATGACAATTCTAGAAAACTTCTTTTAGACTCCCTTTTAGCCTCTTTTAGTCTTTTTAGCACTGTGAAATTTCCTACAAGAATTTTCAATAACTCCTGCACTTTAACAGAAAATATTTATATATTATTACTTACAGACATGACTTATCTGTGAATCCCCTCATTAATGGTCTAACCAACCATGATGCACAAATTATTACCTTGTCAAATATTTTCATTTTTATTCTCAGACATGTATTTTCCTATACTAGGAAAATTGATAGTAACTCAATAAGTAAATTCACATTTCTGTTAAGCTTTGAAAACTGGGAAGATGTTTTTCTTGAAGAAAATGTCAATATCATTTTTAATAATTTTCTTAACACTTACCTCAGAATCTTCTATGCAAATTTTCCAATTACTAAATCATAAAACTCCTATAAATCAAAACCATGGTTAACTAATGGTATTAGAATTTCATGTGCCAATAAAAGGAAACTTTATTTAACTTACAGAAAGAGTAATGATCCCAATCACAAGAAATACTACAAGATATATTGTCAGACTTTGACTACAGTTATCATGGCAGCAAAAGAAACTCCATTATAATAAGCTTCTATTGAAATCTAATAATAAAACAAAAACTACTTGGAATATAGTTAAAACTAACAACAATAATAAAAATAACATTAATACTGTTTGAACAATGAATATTAATGATAAATTATCTAGTAACCCACTAGCCATTGCAAATGCTTTCAACAGCTACTTTTCATCTGTAGCTGAAAATCTCATCAAAAACTTTTCTGGAAAGAATACTATTAATAATAATGATCCAATAACTTACTTACGACAGAATCTTTGTTAGCTTTCTTCTTCAATAAAACTAAATAATACTACTACGCATGAAATCAACAAAATAATTAATTCTTTGAAATGTAAAGATTCCTATGGCTATGGTGAAATATCAACAAGAATTTTAAAAATTTGTGCTCCTTATGTCTTATCTCTGCTAACATATATTTTTAATAAAGTTCTATCAACAGGTATATTTCCTGAGAGATTAAAAGTTTCAGAAGTGAGACCCTTATTCAAATAGTGAGAGATATAACTGATTTTTCTAATTACAGACCTATTTCTCTCCTAACCTCATTTTCTAAAATCACTGAAAAAATTCTTTTTAGAAGATTGTATAATTATTTAAATGATAATAATATACTGGTTGGTGATCAGTATGGTTTCAGAGAGAAATTATCTACCAAAACAGCTATACACACACTTCTAAACAATGTATTATCATCATATGATGGCAGGAATCTTGTTGGTGGTTTATTCTGTGACTTACAAAAAGCATTTGACTGCGTTAATCATGAAATACTTTTGGCTAAAATGAAGTTTTATGGGATCTCTGGAATAGCTAACAAATTAATGGAATCTTATTTAGAAAATAGATATCAGAGAGTATCTGTGAATAATAGTAAACCTAATAAACTATCTTCTAAATAGGTACATGTGAAGCATGGTGTTCCACAGGGTTTGATATTGGATCCTTTACTGTTTCTGATATATATAAATGATCTTTCTTTAAGCATAAACAAATTAGCTAACCCGATACTATTTGCTGATGATACGACCATTATTATATCAAACACTAATCCAGAGGAATTTATGAATAATACTAATTCAGTAATGACCGAAATAACCAACTGGTTTCAGAGTAATCCTTTAACACTGAACTGTAATAAAACATGCAATTCTTGACTAAAAAACAAAATGAAAGAAAAATTCAAATAATTGCTCCCAATTCAATAAATACTAATATCAATAGCACTAAATTTCTAGGTTTGATCATCGATAATTCACTGTCATGGAAGGATCACATTGCTGCATTAACATCAAAATTGAATACGGATTGTTATGCTATTAAGTCAATAAAACCTTTTTTGTCTGTGGATATATTGAGAATGATCTATTTTTTTATATACATTCAGTCATGTCATATGGTATTATTTTTGGGGGTAATTCACATCCTAGCAACTGTATTTTTAAAATTCAAAAAAGAATAATAAGAATCATTACAAATACCGGTAGTCATGATTCATGCCGTCAACTATTCAAACAGTTACAAATACTTTCACTGCCATCTCAATACATTTTCTCCTTACTTGTTTTTGTTAACAAAAATAGAGGTCTATCCCAATCCAATTCCGAAATTCACGATTTGAATACACGTTTCAACCACAACTTACATTTACCTTCTACAAACTTAACATCAGTTCAGAAAGCAGTACTGTATTCTGGAAGTAAGATATATAATCACTTGCCATAAAATATTAAAGTTTTGTCAAATGATACTAAGCTTTTCAAATCCACATTAAAGAGTTACCTTATTGAACATATGTTCTATAGTCTAGATGAATTTTATCAGTCAGCATCCTAATGATTATGGTTCTTTGTTTTTTACTTGACTATTGATAGCTATAAGATCTCATTTAATGTGTAACTTAACTTTCTACTACCATTCATTACCTTCTTGTCTGTCTTACTTGTATTTTACTTATTAACTGTGTTATATTATAGGGGATCAAAGGCTGGTATTGGCCCCAAGGGATATTATCGATGCCGATAGATGGTATCCACAAATCTTGGGAATCTACCATCTGACATAACACTGGTCAGCTCTGCCAGCAAATCCGACTTCCTCATGTCCTCGCTCGTGATCCCTGGGCAATGCAACTCTCGTTGTAGCAGAGAGGAGCGGATGAATGCGAGTCCTCGGCACCTCAAAACCGAGACTTTCGGCTAAGGGAGCACACCCCTACAGAAAACGGGCATGTTTGGAGGCCCTGAGATTAGCTACCACCAAACTTACTCAGCGAGGGACTGGTTATCCATCCTGAGGACACCCTACACAACTCAGAATCTCCAGAGGAAGCGCCGGACTGATACAACTGTAACTCTGGAGACGGAACGGGCCAAATGGCCCAACCCTGGATGCTTATGATGATGATGATGATGATAATTGTGTTATGACAAATGCACTGCACACTTTTATGTATTATTGTGACTGTTTCCATATCTCTAAAGATCCAATGGAAGGTGAATAAACATATGATATGATATGATATGATAGTTTACCACCTCAATGCAAATCATACAATAACATGAAGCTCTGGCTACAGCTAGAATTAGAAGCTATCCTGTGTTTATTCGTAAATCCATCTGTGACACAGTGCCCTGATGTGGCTACAATAGCATCTGAAGTGCTGAAGATCTAAAAACTAAATTATATCTCAATATTACATACACACTCTTCCAAACTTATGCAATAAACAGATTTATGCAATAATAATTGAAAAAGACATACAAGAAAAAATGAGGAGAAAAAAAAACATAACATTTTTAAAACACAAAATTTTTCCTTCTAGCAACAAAAGCAAAATTAGTTGTAGGTTTCAGAAGAATACAGGTGGGTGATAATACAGGCAGCAGGTTAGCCACGCTGTGACCAGTCAGATTGCAGTCTGCTGGAGACTGGATTTCAACTGGACTCCCTTGGATACAGACCTATGCTTGACCACTTGTGTACTGAATTCTGACTTGCATTGGGTCTTCCAGAATGGAACTGTACGTAAGTCAGGGAGTGTCTATACATACATACATTCATACAGACACGCATTCATGCATACCTACATACAGGAATTTCGGTAAATGCATTTTTTTCAAATTGAATGTTTATTTTCTGTGTTTACAATGTTTGACAACAGTACTGGATGTATGTAAATATGGCTACATGTACAGTATACATACATATATGTGTGTGTGTATGTGCACACACACACACACATATGCACACACGCTTTGGCCAAATACTTAATTCCAATTTGTGCAAAATTCGACTTCCACTGGACCTTTAGGAAACTCTTGCACACGTATGGTTGAGTCTATATCAGACAACATACATGAGCACCTGAATTGTGGTTTCATTTACAGCCAGTTTTAAACACAATGGCCTGCCTCTAAATACTGGGTTTATTTAAAGTTAACCAAATCTGCCACATATCTTTCAAATGCAACTCATATGTACACTGTAAAAGCTAATGAAGGAAGTTTCGTCTACTTACCAGAATTGACATAATTATCGAGACGTCTCAACTCTTTGTGCAAAACTACAGCCAACCATGTAACAGTGACTAGCCAACAGACAAGTAATGCTGCAGCCAGAGACAGTCCAATAATTCGGCCAGGGCAGTTACATGGCTGTGTCTTCTTGCCCCGAGATGCAGATGTTCCTCGAAGACGTCTAGATACAAGTACACCCATAAATATTACTAACTATTACAATTAACACCAACTAAACACACTCTTGTTATAATTTTACTTCCACAACAGATCTTCTACATTTTGGGGGTATGTGCTGGCGCAGTTGGTTGAGGCACTGCGGTACAAGTCCGAAGGTCGCGGACTTGATTCCTGATGGTGTCACTGGAATTTTTCATTGACATAATCCTTCCGGCCACACTATGGCCCTGGGGTTGACTCAGCCTCCAACAGAAATAAGTACCAGGAATATTTCCTGGGGGGGTAAAGGCGGCCAGTGCGTACGGCTGACAACCTTACCACCTTTATGCACCAACTGTCTTGAAATCTTTGTGCCTCAACCTCCTGGAACACTCAGGGCCTGTCCAGGCCTGTAATGGGATTGCTTTACCTCTTCTACATGTTTTGCAGAGGAGCTTTTGTGAAATTAAAATGATAACAAGAGTGCATTTAGTTGCGTGTGCATTTAGTTGCTTTTAATTGTAACAGTTGTATCACAGTGTGCAGTATGAACAATGTAAAATATTACAGAATAACTGAAAAGATACCAACATTAACATAACTAGCCTACTCTAATGCATCTTCATTTATAATGTGGGGAATCAACACCCTGCACCTTAACCTGAAACTGAAATATAACCTGAAATTGAAATAAATGTGTTTATGTATGGTACATTTAATGGCACTGTTAGCAGCTCAGATTATAAAGCAGTGTTTGACATTCTGAATTTGACATTCAGAGGACCGTGCATCGTGATATATTCTTACAATAAAAACAACGAGAAGCACTAATTTGGCAAATTTATTTTTGGAATAGAACTCTACATGTTTCAGACAGTTTCTCTGTCCATTATCAGGAGTCTAGCACTGTACACACAGCTATAGGTGTATGTCATACAGGTTATGCTGACTGCTTGTTCGTGGGATCAGGATGGAGTTACATCCTGATCCCACTAACAAGCAGTCAGCATAACCTGTATGACATGTACCTATTGCAGTGTGTACAGTGCTAGACTCCTGATGATGGGCAGAGAAACTGTCTAAAACATGTAGAGTTATATTCCAAAAATAAATTTGAGAAATTAGTACATCTGATTGGTTTTATTATAAGAATATATAGCAGTGATTTGTGAATAATAAAATGGCAAAGTTGTGGAAATGATTGCGGCCTGTTTCAAATAACATCATAGCATCTGCCTGAAAAGACTGAGGAAAACCACTAAAAACCTCGGAAAAAACAGACGGCTTCTGAGTCTGAACCTGGGACCACCCAAATACAAAGCAGAAATGCTAACCACTTAACTGTGATGTTACAATGAGGATCCTAAACTTAAAAGCAATAATGAAGCCAAGTTATATGACTAAACCCACCATAGCATTCATATTCTCTTTGTACATAAACCAGCCATTACACTCTGTAAATGTATGCAACAATATATCAAAATGATAATGGTAAAATGATAAGCAGTAATCTACCACAAACAAACATGAAAAGTACATATAACAGACATCCTACCAAACAATTCCTTTTAATCTTCTGGGGTACATGGTATTTAGAGACATTCATTTGATAAGATTATATAGCAATGGCGACACCAATTAATATGATGACAGGGGAAAACTGCGGCACACAAAGAAAAACCTGTTCCAGTGCCATTCTGTCCACCACAAATGTTACATGGACTGGAATGAGATTAGACATGGCATTGCATGGTTATAGGTGTTTGACGAACTGCGTGAGACATGGCATAACCTTTCTGGGATGTGACTCCACGTGGGTTTGCAGATGTGTAGAAACATTCTGAAGGAACCTGCTGCCTTCATTTTCAATCCTGCACCCTGAACATAAGAGCCATTAGGTTCCTCCAGAACTCCAATATCTATTGACCAAACTACGCAGTGACACATACCAGTCTTCTTTTAATCTAATCACACTTCCAGCTAAACTACTGATAATATGGGCTGATGGAGATAGTCAAGCACGGGGCAATTTCAGTTACAGAGATTATTCTAAAGGAATATTATCTATATGACACTACTAAACAGATTTAATACAGAACAGGATTGCCACCTACTTCTCCAATAATATGAAAGTATTTACAATTCTACACGCACCAGCAACTCAAAAGACTGTTATCTGCATAACAAAAGCAACGTCTGTGACTTAACATGTTGATGCAATCATAATGTGTACCTCAATTTATGGCATTAGAATTCATGTTGGATGTTCTGAACAGCAGTTGCCAACACAGACGGTGACTGCAGTATAAGTGACAGCTGCTGAGGAAAATTAGCATTTCCTATTCTCTCAGTAACATGTACCTGACATAAAAACTGGGTTTCTTTCAAATGAAACCGAAGGTCTACCCTTGGTGGTAACACAAAAGCCTGAACATGTTGCAGCAGAGTTTTTGTGTGACTTTATTTACTTCATGCTACCAAAATGAATACCTCAAAGCCCAAATGTCACATTAAACCTTTCTGTTTTATCATGGACTTCTGGTACCATCACTGAAATGAACCCTAACAGCCTAACGTTGGTGGAATATATATTTCTGACATGAGTTTCTGTCAATGAAATGGATTCTCAATTTTTCTAACCTTCTTAATTATAAATAATGTTAGCCTTGCAGTACATCTTTCAATTTCAAATGTTCACTGGGCACCGTAAGTTAAGTTACAGTCACGAGAACGAACCTCAAAGCTTAATAGTAACACAATAAAAAATAAAAGCCCAACCTTACTGGAATGCAGTTTATTTTTCAAATGCACGACGAGAACTGTAAATCCAGTTGTCACCAAACTCAAACACCTTACTGTGTAATACACTCCAGTGTGAAGTACTAATCCTCAGTGTTGGATGTCAATAAAATTTTAATTCTGCAGTTAAAATGTGTTGGCAGTCGCCGATACTATAAAATGGCATGGCTCGTTCTAAGGAAGATGGATTTCACCTGAATGGATGGTGAACAGACATAATTGGGAGATATCAAGAATATAATTAAATCCCTCACAACTAAGATCTGCCATGGTTATGATGAAATATCTGCAAAACTAATAAAAATTTGTTCTCCATATATTTGTTCACCTTTGACTTACATATGTAATAGTTCCTTGTCATTAGGATTACTGCCTGATCAATTAAAGTATGCAGAAATTACACCTTTATTCAAGAAAGGTGATAAAGCAAATATGTCTAATTACAGGCCCATATAATTATTATCCACATCTTCAAAAATAACTGAAAAAGCTATGTTCATTCAACTTCTAGCAAATATTAATAATTACAATATTGTAGCTGAATAATATGGCTTTAGAACAAAATCACAACAGGAAAAGCTATATATAAGCTAACTATGAAATTGTAATTGATATAAATAATAAGTCTATATCTGGAGGCATATTCTGCGATCTGGAAAAGGCCTTTGACTGTGTAGACCATGAAATGCTCTTACCAAAACTAGAATTCTATGGGTAACAGGGTAGGCTAAATTATGGTTTGAATCATATTTCAATAACAGGCACCAGAGGGCTCTAATTAAAAAAAAAAAAATAGTAACCAAAAAGTTTCTTCAGTATGGGAAAAGATAAATTATGGAGTTCCACAAGGGTTAATATTCGGCCTTCTATTATTCCTGTTATACATAAATGATTTGCTGAGAACTATAAGCAATTCTGCAATTCCAATATTGTTTGCTGATGACACCTGCATTTTGATAGCAGATCCGAATCTTCATGACTTTCAGAGTAAGCTAAATTCTGTTTTTAACAATATAAGTGAATGATTCATGGTAAATTCGCTGTCCCTAAACCTTAATAAAACACATTACATGCAATTTAAAGGTACCAGTAAACCTTTAACTAATACTACTCCTATTCTTGATGATATTCATATCACAACTGTCAGTGAGATCAGATTTCTTGGTATATATACATACAGATGATACTATAAATTGGAAAGACCATGTTGAGCAAATCATTCCTAAATTGAGCAGAGCCTGTTACATAATGAGATGTATCAAACCTTACATATCTATTAATTATCCTCATTGTTGCACCGTGCATATCGTCGAGTTATTTAATTAGTATACCAACTGATGCACATATATAAAATTTTACATTAAAACACTAAAACTGCTCTGACATGTTTTGATCCTAAGATCATCCTCAGGGAGCTATACTTTCCTTGCTAAAGTCACAATT
>Ga0123354_10002895_pt1 | contig 23270 bp, 11 predicted proteins | sample TergutLab28metaG_2_FD_97872 | JGI IMG/M metagenome (GOLD analysis project Ga0123354, IMG submission 97872) | Labiotermes labralis P4 segment gut microbial communities from Petit-Saut dam, French Guiana - Lab288 P4 | ecosystem: Host-associated > Arthropoda: Insects > Digestive system > Gut ... | reverse complement strand
AGCAACCGGCAACGGATGTAATCATCTGCCCTAAATGTGGAACAAAATTCAACATGGAATAATACAAACTTTCTTTTATTTGTCTCTTGTTTTCTTTTATTTTCTTTGAAATTTTTTTATCTTTGCATCATAATTCTGTATTCAATGAAAAAAGAATTAGAGGAATGATCTAAAAAAAGTGATAAACAAAATAATAAATTATTATTATTATGGCAGGTTTTTGTTTTGGTGTGGTTTTTTGATGCTTATTGCATGGGGCATTTTTATTTTTGCCCATACCAAAGCAGGAAAAAAATTTAGATATTAAAGATTAATTTCAATCTCAAATATGGAAACAATAGCAGGAATTAAATACACTAAAAGCCCAAAAGGAAACAAGCGGTATGTACGTGTCGATTTGGATATGTACGGAGAAAATCAATTGTTAGAGGATTTTTTAGATATGATTGATATAGAGGCTTTAAAAAAAGAATCAAATGAATACATTACATTGGACGAGTTTAACAAATACATTGATGAAAGGGTTAAAATGAATGTATAATGTTATTCTTAATAAGCAGATATTAAAAGCTTTAGATAAAATTAATATTACTTACCTTTCAAGCATCAAAAAAGCCATAAATGATTTATCTCAAAACCCTCGCCCTTTTGGTTGTGTTAAACTTACCGGCTCTGAAAATCATTATCGGATACGGATAGGAATTTACCGTGTTATCTATTCCATAAAAGACGATATACTTACTGTTGAGGTTATAAAAATTGACCATAGGAAAGACGTTTACAGATAATAGTATATATTAAAGATAGTCGGCATTAAACGGCTTTTATTTAGCGTCAAGCCTGCAATAAATCACTGTGTTGCCAATTGTCATTCTCGCCCTCTATTGCACCCTCTTTAATCGTTTTTTCTAATGCGCCAATTCAATGATATTTTCTTGTGAAGAACAAAGAAAATTTACTGATAACAAGGCTATTAATGCCATTTTTTTCAATTTCATGATATCGATTGTTTCTTATTCAAACAATTGAGACCAACGTTTTTTGCCCTCATATTCTTCTTTAAAAGTTGTGATTATTTTTTCTTTGGTTATCGTGATTATTTAGTAGTGCATCAAATAGAAGTTGTGCAAATGTTGTGCAAATTTAAAATTCAAAAACGCTAACAATCCAATTTATAGATTATTAGCGTTTTTATTCCGTACTCGGAGCGGGACTTGAACCCGCACAACCGCAATGGTCACAAGATTTTAAGTCTTGCGTGTCTACCATTCCACCATCCGAGCGAACCAGAAAACAATTAAAAAAGAAATTCAAATAACTTCTACAATCTTGGAAGTGAATTGTGTGGCAAAGGTAGTCTTTTTTTTGAAAAAACAAAAAAAACTCTTGATATTAATCGTTTTTTAATCATTTATTAATTATTATTATGTATGTTTGCATAATTTATTGATAAATAATAATAAGCATATATGAGAAAATTGCATTTACTAAGTATTATACTCTGTATATTTCAAGGGATTACTGCACAGAATAACCCGTTTATACGCGATCTGTATGCAGCCGATCCTTCAGCGCATGTATGGAATGACGGTCGATTGTACGTGTACCCTTCTCATGATGTCGACCCGCCTCGCGGATGCGATTTGATGGATCGATACCATGTCTATTCCACAGATGATATGGTGAATTGGGTTGACCATGGCGAAATACTTCGATCGGATCAAGTTCCCTGGGGTCGAGAAGAAGGCGGATTCATGTGGGCTCCCGATTGTGCGTATAAAAATGGAACCTATTATTTCTATTTCCCGCATCCGAGTGGAACGGATTGGAATAACACATGGAAAATAGGCATAGCCACGAGTAAAAGCCCTATAAAAGATTTTCAAGTACAAGGTTATTTTGCCGGAATCGATTCGTTTGCCATGATCGACCCTTGCGTTTTTGTTGATGATGACGGACAAGCCTATTTCTATTACGGAGGAGGTTCGAAATGCAAAGCCGGAAAGTTAAAAGACAATATGCTCGAATTAGATGGTCCATTGCAGAATATGACCGGTTTGGAAGATTTTCATGAAGCGGCTTGGGTATTCAAAAAAGATGGCATTTATTATATGATGTATGCCGATAACTTGCAGGGACGAAACAGGCAACGATATGCTACCTCAAATAATCCATTGGGTCCATGGAAATATCAAGGCATCCTGTTAGATCCCGTAAGTTCCGATACTAGCCATGGTTCTGTTGTCGAATACAAAGGACAGTGGTATCTTTTCTACCATACTTGCGATATTTCCGGACAGGGAAATTTACGATCGCTATGTTTTGATAAACTTTATTTCAACCCTGATGGTACGATTCAAAAAGTAATTCCTACCGTTGGACTTGAGGCAAGCCGCCGGAAAGCGAAAATTGACGACGGATGGACTGATCGCGCACAATTAACAGGAAATCAAGGAACTCGACCGGAAGGGAAAAATAATCTTTGGTATTGTCAACCGGCTAAAATTTGGGAAGAAGCGCTTCCCATTGGAAATGGACGATTAGGAGCTATGGTATTTGGAGGAATTGCCGACGAGCGGATGCAATTGAACGAAAATACGCTTTGGGACGGCTATCCCTCAGATCCGAATAATCCGGAAGGATTGAAAGCTTTACCGGAGATACAACGCCTTTTATTTGAAGATAAAAACAATGAAGCCGTTGAGTTGGCGGGAAAAACAATGATGGGAATTCCCAAAAATATCAAATCATACCAGTCCTTAGGCGAGTTATGGTTTGATTCGCCTCAGCTAACCGCTGAAAATTATGTCCGCAGCTTGGATCTTTCCACAGCAATTACGACTGTAAAATATAGTTCGAACGGCGTGAACTACACGCGTGAATGCTTTGCTTCAGCGCCCGGCAATGTGATTGTAGTGAAAATAACCGCCGATAAAACAAAAAAAATCAATCTTAATTTGATTTTACGACGGGAAAGAGACGCCGCATGCCGGACTATTCCTTCCGACCCGAATTCCCTGTTACTCACCGGACGAATCAGGACAAGGAGCCGTGACGCCAATCAGCGGGGAGGAATTAGCTTTGCCGCCCAGGTAAAAGCGATTGCCGAAAATGGAGCAGTAAAAGTAGAGCACGATAATTTTTCCCATCAGGATATGCTGACGGTGAAAGATGCAGATGCCCTCACGTTATATATTTCCGGCGCTACCGACTATCCGGGATTGAAAAACCTTGCAAAAGGAATCGCCGCTTTTTCTTCGGAGAATCCTGAAAAACAATGCGGAGAAACCATTGCGAAAGCATTACAAAAATCCTATCAACAGCTAAAAGCGGAACATATTGCCGATTATCAATCCTATTTCAACAGAGTGGACTTGAATTTAGGAAAAGTTCCGGCTGAAATCGAAGCGCTTCCTACGGATAAACGATTGGATTTGGCTCGCAAAACAGGCGCTCCCGACTTAGGTTTGGTAGAAACTTATTTTCAATTCGGACGTTATCTTCTGATCAGTTGTTCCCGTCCGGGAGAAATGCCTGCAAACCTGCAAGGAATGTGGGCTTGGCAAATAAATCCGCCTTGGAATGCCGATTTTCACACCAATATTAATTTTCAGATGAATTATTGGCCGGCAGAAATAACCAATCTTTCGGAGTTGCATAATCCGCTTTTCGACTTGACGGATATATTGATTAAGCCGGGCGAACAAACGGCGAAAACGCTCTATGGCGCTCGCGGATGGGTTGTTCACCACCTGACCGACGCCTGGGGATTTACGGCGCCTGCCGACGGTCCGCAGGGAATATGGCCTATGGGCGCAGCCTGGCTGTCGCAGCATTTTTGGGAACATTATGCTTTTACGGGAGATAAGAAATTCCTTGCCGAACGCGCTTATCCGGTAATGAAAGGCGCTGCCCGCTTCATTATGGATTATTTGGTCGAAGCTCCTGCGGGTACGGCTTATGCCGGTAAATTAGTAACAAATCCTTCATACTCTCCGGAAAATGCTTTCTTACTTCCCAATGGCGCACAATCGGAATTTACCTACGGCGCCACGATGGATCTGGAAATTATCAATAATTTACTGACAAACTGCATTCAAGCGGAACGTATCCTGAATATGGATGCCGGTTTCCGTAAAGAATGCGAGAATACGCTGAAAAGGTTGCCGGATATTCAGATTAGCAAAACGACCGGGCGAATTATGGAATGGGCGGAAGATTACAAAGAAGTGGAACCTCATCACCGGCATACTTCGCATTTGTTCGGGCTGCATCCCGGTAATCAAATCACTGTCGTTGGAACGCCTCAATTAGCGGAAGCCGCCCGTAAAACTTTAATTGCCCGCGGCGACGATGGCACAGGTTGGAGTTTAGCATGGAAAATCAATATGTGGAACCGGTTGCACGATGGCGATCACGCTTTCAAATTGCTATCCGTTTTGTTGAGTGAAAAAACACTGCCGGATTTGTTTGACAATCATCCTCCTTTTCAGATTGACGGAAATTTCGGAGCAACGGCTGCTATCGCTGAAATGTTTTTACAAAGTCATTTGCAGAAAAAAGACGGCTCTTATGAAATAGAATTACTTCCTTCTTTGCCTCAAGCAATGGCAGAAAACGGTTCAGTGAAAGGGTTACGGGCAAGGGGCGGATTTATCCTCGATATTTCATGGAAAAACGGACAATTGGCTGAAGCTAAAATAGAATCGTCAAACGGAGAAAAACTGAATCTTCGGGACGGGAAAAAGCAACTGTCGATGAAAACCGTCAAAGGACAGATAATAAACGTTGATTCCAATCTTCGAATCGTAAAATAGAAACAGGCAGAATTCTCTACTCAAAAAAATATCTAATGAAAAAAAACAGTCTTCTCTTGATACTCCTGGCAGGGGTGATTAACTTTTCACAAATTTGTGCGCAATCAGGTTCTACGGGCGTTCCTTCTACTTTAATCAAAGGACAGGTTTTGGATTCTTTGACAAACGAAGAAATCGCTTTTGCAACAATACTTATTGCAAAGAAAAGCGATCCGCAAAAAACCGTTAAAGCGCTTTCCACCGATTCGGTCGGGAAATTTCAAACCAGCTTGCCGGGTAAAGGAGATTTTGTCTTAAAATCGGAATATATCGGCAAATCAAGTTTGAATGTTACATTTCAGATTACCGGAAAAGAAAAAACAATCGATCTGGGTAAGTTGCTTGTTCATGATAACCAAACATTGGGAGAAGTTGTTGTCTCCGCCGTCAAACCGTTGGTGCAGACCGATCAGGACAAAATAACCTACAGTATGGAAGATGACCCTGATTCCAAAACGAATAATTTATTGGAAATGATGAAAAAAGTTCCGATGATAACCGTAGATGCCGACGATAACATCCAATTGCGAGGCTCCTCCAGTTATAAAATCTATTTAGACGGCAAACCTTCCAACATGATTACCAACAATCCGGGACAAGTGCTCAAGAGTATGCCGGCAAACATGGTAAAAAAAATTGAAGTGATCACCGACCCCGGAGCCAAGTACGATGCCGAAGGAGTAAGCGGCATCATCAACATTATTACCAACAAACAGCCGATGGGAGGATATACCGGCACAGTGAACGCCGGAGCGAATTTGCGCGGATATAACTTAGGCGGATACCTGACGGCAAAGTATGGTAAATTCGGATTGACAGGAAATTACAACTATAGTTATTATAAAAATCCGACAACAACTAACGCATCTTTTCGCGAAAGTTTTAATGATAATCTCAACAAATACCTGAATACCTCCGGATCGGGTTCGAGTTACGGACGCGGGCAATTTGGATCCGGAGAATTAAGTTACGAAATTGATACGCTCAATTTGATTAGCGTGGCTTGCGATTTATGGAATGGAAATAGTAATTCCAAATCGAACGGCGCTACCCAAATGCTTGATGCAACTAATAATCCTGTTTATGCGTATGCGGTAAACTCGAACAGTAAATCTACCTACGGCAGTTCGGAAATGAACGCAAACTATCAGCGGACTTTCAGTAAACAAGATGAATTACTAACTGCTTCTTATCGTTTAAGCTTGAATCCGAGCGATCAGGCATACGTAACAAATATCGATTCCGTACTTAACTATTACGGTCCTTCACAAAAAACCGCTACCAATGCAGATACAAAAGAACATACATTTCAATTGGATTATACGACTCCATTAGGAAAGATTCATACCATTGAAGCAGGAGTCAAATACATTATCCGGATTAGCGAAAGCAACAGTTACAGAAATATTCTCAACCCGGCTGCGAATGATTGGACTCCTATCGATTCATACTCCGATCTGTTTCATCATCGCCAGGACATTCTTTCCGCTTATGGAGGATATAGCATGAAATATCGAAATATAGGATTGAAAACGGGATTACGGATAGAAGATACGCAGTTGAATGTTAAATTTCCTTTGGATGAAACTAAAAATTTCGATAACGGATATTTCAATTTAATACCATCTGCTTCCTTTTCTTACAGGTATAAAAAGGTAAATAATTTTCGTTTTGGATACAATATGCGAATTCAGCGTCCGGGAATATGGAATCTGAATCCATACGTAAACAATACCGATCCTAAAAATATTTCGTATGGAAATCCCGATTTGAAGGTGGTGATATCAAATAATGTCAATCTAAATTACGGTATATTCAAACCAAAATTCAATTTGAATGCAAACTTGAACTATAGTTTTGTCAATAATTCCATACAGTCGGTTACCACTTTGCATAACGATACGACTCAAACTACGTATGAAAATATCGGAAAGTCAAAAAATGCCGGTTTATATTTGTATGGAAGTTGGAATCCGATTACGAAACTCCGAATTTTTGTCAATGCATCAGGTAGTTACTCGGATATCAGAGCCAATGACGGATCAAATATGAAAAATTCGGGATTTATGGAGCGAATTTTTGGCGGAATCCAGTACAACTTCCCGCATAGTTTAACGTTGTCGTTAAACGGCGGACTATCTTCTCCTTCGGTGAATTTACAGGGAAATTCTTCCGGATTTCATTTTTCGTCAATAGCTTTAAACAAAAGCTTTTTGAAAAAGAAACTGACTGTTTCGCTTTCAGGTCAGAACGTATTTGAAAGGACTATATCGTACAGATCTACCAATCAGACAGATCAATTCCTCATGACATCGAAATACTCCTATCTTTCGAGGAATTTCAGAATTGATATATCCTACAGATTCGGCGAAATGAAACAACAGATTAAGAAAGTACAGCGCGGTATCAGCAACGACGATTCGTCCAAAGGCGAAAGCAGCGGCGGAAGCGGCGGCTCGGGAGGATCGGGAGGAGGCTCTCAATAAAAAGAGGATCATTTCTCCAGCGAGCTGCAAATCTCACGGTTCACTTTCCGTATCCGGTCTTCTTCCATTTTAACCACTTTCCGGTCGTAGGTCATCAATCCGTTGACCTCGCCTTCTACATCGGTTATCTGCGTATACACGGCAGCCGAGAAACCTGACTTTATCATCTTCTTCAGTTGTTCGGCAAACTTGATGTATTCGTCCGTTACTTCTTTCGAACTTTTGAATTGAACATAACCCCAGTTCCGGTCTGTTTGCCAGAGATGTCCATCCACAGGATAGCCGATGCCTCCGTATTCGCCTAAGACGGTCGCTCTTTCCGCATCGTAGAAATACATATCGGGATTGGGATAATTATGTAAATCAAGAATATCGCCCGTATGATAGAAATTACCTCCGCTCGCGGGATTAACTAACCGCGAAGGATCATAGGCTTTCGTCCATTCGGCGATTTCCTGCGTTTTGAATTGCCCCCAAGCTTCGTTGAAAGGTATCCAGACTACAACAGAAGGATATACGGAAGCAAAATCAATGATTTCTTTCCATTCTTTCCGATAATTGGCTTCCGATTCGGGCGTACGTTTCATTTCCGTGCCGTCGAAATAATTCCGGCTTTGCCATTGGGGCGAACGACCGCCGCTCGGCATATCCTGCCAAACGAGAATTCCTATCTGGTCGCAATGGGTGTACCAGCGGGCGGGTTCTACTTTTACATGTTTACGGATCATGTTAAATCCAAAATCTTTTATTTTTTGAATATCATACGCCAGCGCTTCGTCGGTAGGAGCCGTATACAGTCCGTCGGGCCACCAGCCCTGATCCAGCGGTCCAAACATAAAATAATCTTTGTTATTCAATTGCAGGCGGACAATTCCGTTTTCATCCCTTTGGGTTGAAACTTTACGCATGGCGCAATAACTCTTCACCTTATCTGTGATTTTTCCATTGGCGTATAGATTTATTTCCATATCATACAAAAAAGGCGATTCGGGCGACCAGAGTTTCGCATCCGGAATATTCAACGTCAGCGTTTGGGAAGGCACCGCTTTAGCCGAAGCAATCAGGTTTCCTTCACTAAGTATTTTCACTTCAACAATGTCGGACGATCGTGTATTTTCCGTAAGGACGTCGACCGACATACGGTTATTGTCGATATCGGCAACCGGTTTGACCGCCGCGATATGTCCTTCATTAACCGGTTCCAGCCAAACGGTTTGCCAAATACCTGTGACAGAAGTATACCATATACCTTCAGGTCTGCTCACTTGTTTGCCGTGCGGTTGAAATCCTCTTTCCGTACCATCCCATACTTTCACGACTAATTTTTGGTCGCCCGGTTTCAGGAATGGCGTGACGTCGAAACTAAAAGGAGTATATCCGCCGGTATGAGCGCCGATTTTTATATCGTTGATAAATATTTCCGCTTTCCAGTCTACTGCGCCGAAGTTCAGCAAGACATTTTTCCCTTTCCAGTTCGACGGAATGGTAAATGTCCGTTTATACCACAGTTCATTTTTCTCGCCCACTTTTTTCTGAACTCCAGAAAGACTTGATTCTACGGCAAAAGGCACCAGAATCTTTCCATCAAAAGCGCTTGGTTCGGCTTGTCCGGCAGGCAAGATGGCATAATCCCACAGCCCGTTCAAGTTTTTCCATTCGGTTCGTTCCATAACAGGACGGGGATATTCGGGCAATACATTTTCGGGCTTCACCTTATTTGCCCACTCCGTTTTAATCTTATCACCCGCCGGGCTCCATTGCCCAAACACATTGGACGTCAGAAACAGAATTCCAACTAAAATAAAACTCTTATTCATAATTCATTATTTATAATTCATAATTCTCAATTTAAAAAACCGGCGCCTCCGCTTCAACCGCAGGAGAATCGCCCGCAACAGTGGGCCAATCATTCACCCAAATAATCCTATCCAGCAACAAACTTCTTCCACTGGTATTTTCAACGCAATATCCGTGATACAATATCCAATCGGCGCCCGCTTTGTCCCGGACAATTTCCGAATCGTGACCCGTTCCTACAAAAGCGTTGTTTTTGTGGATAACAATCTCGTGATGGTTATCCACCATCGGCTGTCCCTGTTTATCGAGATAGGGACCCCAGAGATTTTCCGATCGACCGACAACAGTCGCGTAAGTACTTGTCAATCCTTCGCAGCAAGTTCCTGTTGAAGCAAACAGGTAGTAATATTTTCCCCGCTTATGAATATAAGTGCCTTCATAAGCCGTTCCTGCAACTTGCCGTTTCACGCTGCCTTCCTTTATGGCTAATCCGTCGCCGGTCAGTTCGATACCGTAAATACCGTGAAAACTTCCCCAGAACAGGTATTTTTTCCCGTTGTCTTCCACATAATTCGGATCGATGGAATTTTGTACTCCTATCGTATTACTTCGGAACAACATTCCCCGATCCGTAAACGGACCTTCCGGCTTTTCAGCCGTAGCTACTCCGACTCCGCAAGTCCATTCTCCGCCCCATACCGACATGGCATAGTACAGCACATATCGACCGTCGATATAATTAATATCCGGCGCCCACAATCCGCCTTTGGGTTCAAACGCCGGGCGCGTATCTTCAGTAAAAGCGGTTCCTACAAACGTCCAATGTACCAGATCGGTAGAACGATAGATCGGCATATTCCGGATATCTTCCGTACTGTATAAATAAAAAACGCCATCGCTTGTTTGAATGATGCTCGGGTCGGGCGTACTTCGCCGGATAACGGGATTACGGTAAGTATTAACCGAATCATCTTTATTCTCCAACACCGGCGTAATATAATTAGGGTCGATTTTCATGATTTCCTTCCCGCCAACGGTTTCAAAACTCACGGTACTGATGTACATATTACGCGGATGAATTTGTGTTTTGCTATGATGCGCATGAAAAACAATCCGCAGTTTACCTTCTTTATCCTTAAACATAGCGCTGTGACCTATTCCTTGTAGGTCCCCGACATTCTGATATATCGGATTCTTTTCATATTTCGTCCATTCGCCCATAATGTCGGTCGCTGTGGCAACTCCAATGCCATAATACGGACTTTCGAAGCTGTTTGCCGAATAAGTCATATAATAAACGCCATCATGTTTGATGACAAACGAGCCTTCATTGACGCGGGGCCACACTTCTTCCCAAGGTTGGGAAACATGGATACAGGGATGCATGGTTTCCGGCTTCAGGTCGATCAGATTATCCTGCATTTCAGCCACCCAGACATTCAATCCGTCGTTGAAACGGTCGAAAAACAGGTAGGGTTTGCCGTTATCATCAATGAATAGCGAATTATCAATACATTTTTCTCCTTCAACAATTGGTTTCCGCACATCCTGTTTGAAGGGACCAAGCGGATTGTCGCTGACAGCCACGCAAATATGTTCGTCTGCCGAATAATACATGTAGAATTTACCCTTGACATAATAAACTTCCGGCGCCCAAAACTTTTGATCCGCCCAAACGTCTTTTTTATTCAAAGCCAATCCGTCCGGAAGGCTTTCAGGCGTTTTCCAATGAAGCAAATCTGTAGAGGTGAAAACTGCAATGCCATCTTTAGCTAATGTTCCGTAAGCATAGTAAGCGCCATTATACAGCAGAATGAACGGATCGCCGAAAGGAACTTTCGATTCGCTTTGCTCCATCCTATTCTCCACATTATCAGAAGACCAGGCTGCATTTACCGCACAAAATAAAAAGAGGAAAACTACAATAACGTTTTTCATGCTTTTGATTTTTATGACAAAAGTAAACATTTTTTGAATATTATAAAACTGTTATTTTCTACAACAAAAGCAAAACTTTTGTTGAACTGGATGATAACAGGACAAATTATTATTCAAAAAATTTATTTTCCATTCATTTTTTTTATCAAGTTAACTTCGTCAGTCCGGTAGGGTGTCCCATCGGTGCGAAAGATGTCGTGAAACCATTCCACAGGTTCATCGCCATTAGGCATTGGCGTATCCCACGCATAAATAGTATTTGTTTTTCCCTGAACAAGTCCCCAATTAATCGCTCCCACATTTTCTTTTTTGAGCAGGGGCATTATAGTTGAAAAACGACTGTTACGTGTTCTTGCCATATATTCCGTACAGATAAGTGGACGACCGGTAACTTTCAGAATTTCAATAACTCGCTGATGCCAAATGGCTTCTCCATAATCGTGATACGTAATAATATCGGAATGCGCCGCTTGAAAAGCATTAAAATTCTCCATACTCCAATCCCACAATCCTGCGCTTACCGGTTGATCGGGATTTACTTCCTTTGCCCATGTGAAAATTTTTGTCAGTAATGGCAAAGTTTTCTCTTTCTTATCATTATTTCCCGGCTCATTGTATAAGTCCCAAAGTAAAATTCGTTTATCATGTGCAAAAGTGGTTAATACATCTTTTACATATTTCTCCAATTCAGGGAATAACGTTGTATCGCTTGAAGCGGTACCGCCGGGATCTTGCACCCATCCCGAATTATGTATTCCTACTTTGGGCGCCGGTTGCCGTCCTGTTTTCGGGGTATCATTCCAGCAATCGTCAAAAAACACAAAAATAGTCTGTATTTTATGTTTATCCGCTATTGACAAGTATTGGTCTATCCGTTGTTTAAAGCCTTCAGGATTCTCTTTCCATACTAAACTGTGAAGAAAAACCCGCATGGTATTAAAACCTATTCCTTCCGCCCACGACAACTCCTTATCAATAAGATCAGGCGAGAAAGTTTCTTTTTGCCACATTTCAAGCTGGTTAATTGCATTAGATGGGATGTAATTTGCCCCTGAAATCCACGCATGCATATTATACCACCGGTTTGCTTTTTCGACCGACCATACCGGAGCAATCGAAACAGATTGCTCCGGTTTACTTTTTACACTTTTTTGCGCTTGCACCGAAAAAGCTAAATAACATGCAATAACGCAAAATATCAAATGTTTTTTCAATTTACTTTAAAATTATTTATACGAATTAATTAATGGTAATCTCTTCCACCGGAGAGAACAACATATTATTCACATTATTGATTTGTACGCCTATACGCACAAAAACAGTTTTCTGATTGGTAGAAATTCCCAAACCGAGAGTCGACAAATCAGGCATTTGTGCATGCATAGTAATATTATTCATATCGGATATGCTGCCGGCATCTATTTCTGAAAAAGCAATATTATTGCTATCATCCGTCGTTAATAAACGGTTGATATATAGATAAACGGCTTGAATATCCTGAGCTCGTGCATCTGTAATTATCTTTTCAATTTTAAACGTAGCCGTGACATTACCACCCGACATTGAATAATTAGGATTTCTCACCATATAATAGGGCGTGACCTCAATATCCATTGCTTTTTTACCGGTTATTGAAATATTTGCCGTATCGCTGCTTGCAATAAAAGGACCGACTCCGACAGGAATCACCATCTGATAGTTTGCAGAAAAGAGCAAAGAGGAAAATGAACCATCCTGATTTACAACAACTCGAATTGGCATATTCGTTTTTTGCCACCCTGGTTCAAATAAATTAAAATAGACATTTGCATTATTAACATCATGACCCGACGAACTTTTTACGCATACCGGTTCACCCTGATAAACAATCCGTCCTGAAAACTGTATGCTTGGAGACGAATAGTTATCATATACGCATGATGTTAATACGACGCCAATCATCAGACAAAACAATATTTTATAATTTACGTGTTTCATTTTTAAAAAATTAAAGTGATTAATATCAATTATTGAGCCTATTGGTTCGGATTTTTTGTAAGCTTAGGATTCTGTGCTATGATTCCATCGTCAATGCGTGCATAATAACTGCCAATTCTGAAATTATGAGCATTTGTAACTACTGACGGTAATTTTTGTATAAAACAATATTTGCCATCGTCAGCCTTTCCCGGATCATATATTTTATAGGGCCATAAACCGAATATTTTAGTACTTGAAGCTTCAATATTACCCGGGTCAGGCGCTTGAGCTATATTCAAACCGTTCCAAACGACATGCGCTAATCTCCAACGTTTCATATCCCAGAAATAGTGGTCTTCAAAAGCAAACTCTACTCTGTTTTCGTGGACAATTCTATCAAAGGTGATATCAGACGGTTGCAGATTAGTAGTAAGTCCGGCGCGTTGTCTCACAGTATTAACGTAATTAGCGGCGCTTGCATTATCACCTAATTCGTATGACGCTTCGGCAGCAATCATCAGTATTTCCGCGTACCGGAAATAAACCCACCAAGTATCGCTCCGTAATCCCCTCGTCCCTGAACCAATAGTAGGATCAAGATATTTACGAACTAAAAAGCCGGTTTGTGTGGCATGTTCTCTTCCGTCTTGTGGACCGTCTTTCCCTATCACTTGTGTATAAGCGCCGTTGACTGTCTGAAAAGCATTATCAATGCTACCTGTTATTATATTACCGTCGGATTCCCTTAAACCTGCCCATATATCCACTTGCTTTCCTTTGAATGAGGCTCCGGGAAAAATAATTGTTCCACCTAAACGAGCGTCTCTACCTGCAAATAAATCTTGAGGATTATCATACAATATAGGATTATTCGGGTCTCCAATATTGAAAGCGCCAAACGTATTATCTAAATTTTCAAAAGACTGTGCAAGGTTCAATGCCGGATTCATCCATCCGCCATCCAAATCCTCTGTTTGTGAATAAGGTTGATTATTTTGCGTCCAACCATGCGTTTTGTACTTCAACAAATAGTCCCGCACAAATATTACTTCAGGATTATTACTTTTATCCGTAAATAAGCTCGCGAAATTATCCTGTAAATCCGGTTTTTTATTATACAACGAATAGCCCCCATCTTGAATAATAGCTTTTGCTGCATTTAAAGCGAGCGTATAGTAATCATTCGCAGTACGGGAAGATTGTGTCATGCCGACTTCTCCCTTATCCGGGGAACAAATTACAGTAGGCGTTCTCAGCGGACTGTACTTTTTAATAGACGCTGCATAAATAGCTGCACGCGCTTCCAAAGCTAAAGCTGCCCCACGGGTGGCTCGACTCTTTTCCGATGAGTTATTTGGTAAAACGGCGCTAATAGAATCGCATTGTCCGATAATAAAATCATACATTTGTGATTCGGAAGCTCTCGGATATTGCAATGGAGTCGGATCTCCACTAAAGTCATAAGTTAACGATTCCAATATCAAAGGAACTCCTCCATAACGTTTTGTCATATCGAAATATGCCCAAGCAAGCAAGAATCTTCCTTCTGCCAAAAATCCCGCTTTATCGGATTCTTTTAAGCCTGTTGACGCTGTCAGCCTTTCTCTAAAAAGATTCAAATCCCGGATATAGGCATAAGTACCATACCAATCGGCATTATAAAAACCATAATCATAATCCTGGAACTGAACTCTCCAAAAATCGCCTGCTCCCGACATCATGGTATTGTCCCACATACAGAAACTTCCATCGTTATCCAAATCCTCATACCGCGGCATCCGGTCATATAAATCGGATAAAACCGAATTAACGGTACCTGCATCGGAAAACGTTTCGTCAACAGTTAAAATATTGTAGGGTTTAACATCCAAGAACTTACTATCGTTACAACCCAATAAAAGCGAGAGAAATAATAAACCAACTAAACTTTTTTGAAATATATTTTTCATAATTATTCTATTTATTATTAAAATGATAAATTAACTCCAATGTTCACAAACTTAGCCTGAGGATAAGTCATCCCGTTATTATCGACAATTTCCGGATCAACTCCAATACCGCTTATATTATCAATACTGAATAGGTTATAGGTGTTGAGATAAAACCTTACCCGTTGAAGTTTCGCCTTAGATATTAATTTCTTCGGAAGCGAATATCCCAATTCCATTGTTCTCAGTCTAAAATATTTCACTGGAATTACCCAATAAGAAGAAGTAGCTCCGGCGCCTTCATAATTATTGTGATAAGCAGTATTGAAACGTAACGGGGGATATTTTCCCGAAATCCAATCGCTATTCACATCATACGGATCTGTACGATGCCAGCTGTCATTATAAAATTCAGTCAATAAATTTCCTTGATTTTGATAGGGCCACATCGTTTCCCAGTGACGTTCAAAAGAATACATACCTCCGCCGGAAAAGTCGGCTTTAAAATCAAAATTATTCCATTGAAGCCCCAATTGCAATCCGTAGTTCATTACCGGCTGTTGTCCTTGAGTATACCCAATGGGGCGCTGATCGTATTGATTAATGACGCCATCCCCGTTTTGGTCTTTATAAATCAAATCACCCGGCAAAAGCGTCTTATTCCCTTGCCCATCAATGTTAATCGGATAATGATTGATTTGATCCTGCGAAGTAAACTGTCCGGTACATTCATACCCCCAAGTGATACCATCCCATCTGTTTTCTATTGAATTGCGATAGTAATCCCAGGAATTTCCAAACATCGGATTATAGGTACTTAAGTCTTTTTTCCTTGAATAAGAGAAGTTACCTCCTACCAAATATTGAACTTTACTAATCTTCCCGGTATAATTTAGCGCTATTTCAGCCCCCATTTGCGCATCGCTGTTCAAATTTTCCTGAGGCAAAGAAAACCCGATTTCTTGAGGAAGAAGCACGTCGTTTTTAGTGCCTAACAGCCCTGTTCGCTTCCTGTAAAAATAATCGACGGCGCCATTCAGTTTGGAATCAAATAAAGAAAAGTCAGCGCCGATATCGGTTATTTTACTGACATACCAAGAAATATTAGTTTGTGGTAAACCGCGGTCTCTAGCGCCCAATACCGGATTTCCATCAAATATCGAAGTCGATCCCGACGGATAAGAATACCCCGGCAAATATATAAAAGTATTCCTGACGGCATCAATATTATCGTCTCCCAATGTTCCATAAGAAGCTCTAAGTTTAAAGTCATTCAATACATCTTTTATACCAAGGGATTGATAAAATTTCTCAGACGAAATTCTCCATCCTGCCGATATGGATGGAAAGAACCCCCATCTTCTGTCGGGAGCAAAATAAGACGATGCATCCCACCGGGCAGAACCCTGAACATAATATTTATCGCCATAATTATAAGTAATGCGTCCAATATAGCCGACACGGGCGGTATTCGTCCGGGTATCGGTAAATTGATCCATATTTGCAAACTGAATAATATCCATCGTATTCAAAGGCGGAACATTATGTTCCCATTTGTAAAGATCATTTCGTTTATTCCTTTCTACGGCGAAGAAACCTTCTATTTTATTCAAACCGAAAGTATTATTGTAATCAAGTTCCAAACGGGAAGTGAGGTCTATAATCAATTCAGTACCAAATTCTTGCCATGGATTTGAACTGCCCCCTGTCACAACATACTCTTTTGTATCCGGATTATAAGTATACGCATTAAAGGTAAACTCATGATTGTTCGTCTGATTATTGGCGTAATAATAAGTATATAAACCTTTTAGTGAAAGTCCTTTTATAGGTAATTTATACTCTGCATTAAAAGTGGTTTGCAATACGTACCATACACTTGAATATTTGCCGGACAAATCGTACGTCCACAAACCGCCGTTATCATCATTATGACTTATATTATTCAAATATAACGGATTATCATTTGCATAAGGTCTTTCCATCGGCGTATTACGAATAACGGCAAATCGCGGTTCCCAGTAATCATCCCCTCCCGGAACACCCGGATTGACTCGCGATTCCACTCTTCCATTAATCGATATTCCAACTTTAAAATCTTTAGTCATATTGGCATCTATATTTGCTTGCAGATTCTGGCGATCAAAATAGTACTGTTGGTAATAGGCATCCTGGTGCAAAGCTGTATAGGAAAGATAGTAATTAATGTCTTTTGATCCTCCGTTAGCATTAATATTAATGGAGGTTTGAGGCATATTGGGTTTAATAATAAATTTTGCCCAATCAAACGATTGATACCCCGGTTCGGTTCCCGCTTTCCATTTCGCCAATATATCGGGAGTAATAGACGTCGTTCCGGTTTGATTAACGTCGGCTTGTACTTTTCCTTCTTGCCATTGGTAGGCATTCACACCTACGGGATAAGTAGTCATATTCTCCCAACCATAGTAAGCATCTACATTAATCGTACTTTTTGTATCTCTCTCCCCTCTTTTTGTAGTTACGACAACTACGCCGTTAGCAGCTCTTACTCCATAAATAGCAGCCGATGCATCTTTCATAACCGTAATAGTCTCAACATCAGTGGGAGAAATATTGTTAAATTGACCGGCATCGCTTTGAACGCCGTCAATAACATAAAGAGGATCTCCCATATTACGAATCTGAATAGCGGCAGATGATCCGGGACGTGAATCGCCTTGCCTGAAAGAAACTCCCGGTATCATACCTGCTAAAGAGGTACTCACTGTTGAGCCTCCATGAACATTCCCGATGTCTTTCGAGCTGACTGATGAAATAGCGCCCGTAACATCTTTCTTTCTCTGTACGCCCAGTCCGGTAACGACTACTTCGCTCAGACCGGTCGTTGATTCTTCCAAGGTAACATCAAGTGTTGAATTAGTTCCAACACTTTTTTCAACGGTAGTGTATCCGATAAATGAAAATACCAGTGTGGATGATGCTGATACGTTATTCAATTGATAAACACCCTCCGAGTTAGTAACCGTACCTTCAGAGGCGCCTTTTACCGCAACCGTTACTCCCGGCACTGGTTCTCCCTTTACATCAACCACCCTTCCCGTAATTTCACGTGTATTTTGCGCTGATAAACTCTGACACAAAATACCCATCGAGAAAGATATTGCTACCAAATAATAAAAAATGTACTTGATTTTTTCCATAAAAAATTTGTTTAGGAATTAATGAATTTTATATTGTTTGACAATAGAATTTCATAACTAAACCGTTGTATTCTGAAAAATACATACGTAGGGCAAGAAAATAGAGGAATAGCCTGATCTTGAAATAAGCTATGCTTGCTAAGAATAAATGTTTTGTGTAAATTACGCGCGAGTTTAAACCTGTGTGTGTGTTTAACATAATTCTTGAATCATGCAAACTTTTTCTTATAAAATTATCTAAAATAATTGATTTCACACCTATAAATATTAAAAGTAATTAGAATAAATTAAAAAAATTAAATATTTTCGCGACAAAGATAAATAAATAGCAATTGATTTTATATAACAATTTTATCAAAAAATAGTATTATCCGGTCAATTTATCATTCATTACAATACTACTTGAAGTACTGTCTCTGCGAATTGAAATCTTAAGAACTTCTTCAAGAAAACAAGCAAGAAAACAACATAATGTCAAGTTGCGGGGATACAGTGAAGATACTTGGTAGAAAAGCAATATTCCTTCTCGCATCCAACTTCATACAGAGTTGTACAACGACATGGAAAGGGCTCTTTTCTACCAATATTTTATGACTTGCGCTGTAATTTCGCATTCAATTCATATCTTTGTAGCGTACATGAAAAAAGGTTGCTTTTCTATTCTGCTGTTTTTACTGCTATTCCCTTGTTTTTTGAAAGGTGAAGAGAGTTATTATTTTCGGAGGTTCGGTGTTGAAAGCGGACTGCCGCAAAATACGGTTTCCTGTATATTGCAAGACAAGCAAGGATTTATGTGGTTTGGCACCAAAGATGGCTTGAGCCGTTATGACGGATATACCTTCAAAACATTCAGACACGATAAGCAAAATAAGAACAGCATTGGGAACAATTTTATCTGGAGCCTCTACCAGGATGAAAGAGGTGCCATTTGGATTGGCACGGATGCCGGAGTCTATATCTATTATCCTGAAACAGAAAGTTTTTCACGTTTTGATAAATTGGCGTCCGACAGCAGCATGATATTGGCAAGCGTGAACGACATCAAATGCGATAGAAATGGAAAATTATGGTTTACAGCCGGTTGGCAGGGCATCTTCAGATATGATCTCAAAACGAAAGAATTAGTTTCTTTCCGGCGGGAAACGACCATTAATGCATGGTGTATATGTATAGATCAGGAGAACAGAATATGGATAGGAACACATGGACATGGATTGGGCTGCTACGATCAACAAAACAACCGGTTTGAATCTATCCGGATTCCGATAGAAAGCGATAAAAACATACAGGACGATATTTACCGTATTTTCCAGGATAATTACAATAATCTCCTCATCGGAACAGCAAACGGAGGGGTTAAGATAATAAGTTTAGTTGACAAACAATTGAAACCATTCCCTATCAGTAATGATAAAAAAAATAATCTTTTCATACGCGATATTATTCGCCGTTCCGACAATGAATTGTGGATAGCTTCGGAATCGGGGGTTTATATCTGCAATACACAAAAACAAACAGTTAAAAACCTGCGGTACGAATATGCAGACCCCTACTCTATTTCGGACAACGCCATATACAGTATTTATAAAGACAGGGAAGGCGGAATCTGGATTGGAACTTACTTTGGAGGAATTAATTACTATCCGCCCCAGTATTCCCCATTCAAACGATTTTATCCTTTGAATAATGTTTCCGGTTTACAGGGCAAACGAATAAGGGAATTTCAACAGGATAAATACGGAGGAATCTGGATCGGAACGGAAGATGCAGGCTTGAATTATTTTAATCCGGCGAACCAAACTTTTAAGAATTTCACTTCCAACGGCAGACAGGGAAATCTTGCATACAGCAATATTCACGGATTATTGGCAGACGGTAATAATCTTTGGGTAGGAACGTTTGCTCACGGAATGAACGTAATTGATATCAAAACACAGAAAGTAATCCGGTATTATAAGAAAACAGAAAATCAGAATTCGTTGTGCGACAATAATGTATTTTCTATCTATAAGGATCATTCGGGAAACCTGTGGATCGGCACTACCAGCGGTTTGAGCCTGTACAATCCTAAAAGCGATGACTTTACAAAAATTGCTTACCCTGGAAATTCCTTTATCTATGATATATTCGAATCGCACGACGGAATTTTATGGTTTGCCTCTTTTGGCGCAGGTCTTTTCCGGTATAATCCAAGAAGTAATGAGTGGAAAGTATTCCTGCATCATGCGGAAGATTCAACAAGTATATGCCACAACAAAATTATTTCCATCTTCGAAGACAACAAAATGAATTTATGGTTTACCACCGAAGGAGGCGGTATTTCCAAATGGAATGCAGAAAAGGAAAATTTCACATCTTATACTACTGTTGACGGATTACCAAACAATATAGTATATAAAATATTGGAAGACAACAATGGGCAATTATGGCTTTCAACAAACAACGGTTTGTGTTGTTTTGATCCGGTTCGTGGAACAACAAAAACCTATACGCAGAGCAATGGACTTCCGGGCAACCCGTTTAATTATAAGTCAGGATTAAAAACCGCTGATGGAGAACTGTATTTTGGCTGTCTTAACGGTTTTATTTCTTTTATTCCGGCTTCTTTCACAGAAAACAAATTCGTTCCACCGGTAATAATCACTGATTTCCGTTTATTCAACAGAGATATTCCTGTCGGAGAAAAAAATTCACCGCTGAAACAATCCATCGGCAATACAAGGGAAATAGTGTTGAAGCACGACCAATCGTCTTTCAGCATAGACTTTGCCGCTTTGAGTTATACGGCGCCGGAAAAAAATAAATACGCATACATTCTTAAAGGATTTGAAAATGAATGGACTACCTTGTCCGATAATCACAGTGTCACTTATTCCAATGTGCCTCCCGGCGATTATGTATTTCAAGTGAAAGGCTCTAACAGCGACGAGAAATGGAATGATCAGGCAACCGCTCTGAAAATACGGATTTATCCTCCGTTTTATAAAACGAATCTGGCTTACTTCTTTTATTTTTTAGGCTTAATCGGCTTCACCCTATATTTATTCATCTCCTTCAAGAAAAGAATCGACCAACGGAATAAAAGAAAGTTGGAACTGTTTGAAAATGAAAAAGACAAAGAGCTGTATCAAGCAAAAATCGCTTTCTTCACCAATATCGCCCACGAAATAAGAACCCCTTTAAGCCTGATTAAAGGACCGCTCGAACACATTCTGTCCGGAGAAGTGAGCGAAGAAGAACGATCCGAGAACCTGGAAGTAATTCAACGAAACACTTACCGGCTATTGGATTTAAGCAATCAATTGCTGGATTTCAGGAGGGTGGAAGAAAAGGGATTCCGGATCAATTATGTGGATACGGATATTAAGCAATTGATCAGGGATATATATTCCCACTTCAAACCGACTGCATTGCAGAAAGGCTTGTCTTTCGAACTGCAGCTTCCGGAGGAATCATTGTTTGCCGATGTGGACAGGGAAGCTTTTACCAAAATTATCAGCAACCTCTTTACCAATGCAATCAAATATGGAAGTTCAAAAATTGTCCTGATACTGGAATCCGGTAAAAACGCAAATGCAAATGAAACGAGCCGCTTCACTATTCAGGTAACCAACGATGGAAATTTAATTCCGGAAGAAATGAAAGAAAAAATATTCCAACCCTTTTATCAAATTGGCGATGAAAATGGAAATATAATCAATCCCGGCACCGGCTTGGGACTACCGTTAGCCCGATCGTTAGCCGAACTGCATAAAGGAAAACTTTATCTTGAAGACCCTTCCGGACCCTTGAATATTTTTGTTTTGGAACTGCCAGTGAAACAAATTTCTTCAACTGCCATGCAAAAAGAAAACGCAAAATTAAGCGCAGATCCGGATATGGAAGAAAAAACGGTTTCTTCAAGCAAACCTATCCTGCTGATAGTAGAAGATGATAATGAAATGATTCAGTTTTTATACGGGATATTGAAACATCACTATCATGTCGTCAAAGCGCCCAACGGTAGGATTGCATTGGAAATTCTTGCGAAAGAAGAAATAGATTTGGTCGTCACAGACATTATGATGCCTGAAACGGATGGACTTAAGCTCTGTACGGAAATTAAATCAAATGTGCACTACAGCCATATTCCCGTAATCATGCTTACGGCTAAAGTCGATCTCAAATCCAAAATCGAAGGGTTATATGCCGGTGCGGATGCCTACGTTGAAAAACCTTTTTCAATGGAACACCTATCTGCCCAGATTTCCAATCTTCTTAGCAACCGGAATAAGCTGAAACAAGCATTTATCAATTCACCCAATCAGAATATAGGCAGTATCGCCTTGACGAAAGCAGACGAAAATTTTCTTGAAAAAGCAAAGCAAATCATACACAAGAATATGTCGGAAACGCTTTTCAATGTAGATTCGCTGTCGGAAGAGCTGCACATGAGCCGGTCGAGCCTGCATCGAAAAATCAAAGGCATATCCGAACTGGCTCCTAACGATTTCATTCAATTAGTGCGGTTGAAGAAAGCGGCGGAACTGCTGGAAGAAGGTTCATACCGTATCAATGAAATTTGCTTTTTGGTCGGATTTAACTCTTCCTCTTACTTCTCAAAAATCTTCAAGAAACAATTCGGGATGTCGCCCAAAGATTTTGTAAAGAAAAAATGAACAAATTATTTTTTGATATAAATAGAACAATAAAAGGCCGAACGCACAACAAGGGGTTTGGCATCAGGCGGACGAGAGCGCAGTCGACAGAATAGTTACAGGAAACCCTGAAAATTTGACTTTTATAATAAAGGCAAGCCCTGCGAAGCCGTTAGAGCAGGAAAATATAACCATACAATGGTAACAAAGGATTTAGTAACGCTTTGCCTCAGTTTGGCAAGCATATTTGGAACAGTGCAAGCGCAGACACCTACGCAAATTGGTTCGCCAAATGCAATGTCGTTCACGATTCAAGGAAAAATAGAAGGGTTGATGCCCGAAGATACACTTTGTTTTGAGCAGGTTACTCTGCCTGAATACAAACTCGATTTTGCATTTAATGTGATTGTAGAAAAGCCAAATGAATTCGCATACAACGGCTCACACGAGCATATAGAATATTATTTAGTATCTTATAAGCCTGTTT